>ERZ809074.27-NODE-27-length-199307-cov-18.809924_pt1 | contig 199307 bp, 174 predicted proteins | sample MGYA00520795_ERZ809074 | MGnify/ENA primary metagenome ERZ809074 (study PRJEB31570, sample SAMEA3212989) | Homo sapiens | biome: human-gut; feature: human gut; material: fecal | place: Sweden | collected 2011 ... | reverse complement strand
CAGCCAGAGATGAACTTGAAAAAAATAAGGATTCCATGAACGAACTTGAGTGGATTGGAAAAAATTTATAAAGCACACACCAAATTCCAGTTTGCAGAATACAAAAATTAAATATGAAATGTGAGATAGAGCGTATGGAAATAAACTATACGTTCTTTTTTTGCTTTTTTGAAAAAAGTGATTAAAAAGCTATTGACATTTTGTTACTGGGAAAACCGTGAAGAATATCAGAGGCAGTGCATAAAACTGAACGGAAAATCCATACTAAAATCATGAACAGAACAATGCAGAATAAACGAGAACAATTTATTTATCATTTTTTCCAATGCGGCATCGCAGGCTGGTGTCTGGAGGTGCTGTTTACTTCCATGGAATCAGTCATGCTAAAGGACTGGCGGCTGATGGCCAAAACCTCCCTTCTGATGTTTCCCATCTATGGGATGGGGGCAATTCTGCCGGAGATCAGTGGACTGGTGGATTGGTGGCTGGGTGGAGAGCGGCTTGACTGGATGGACAGAGTGATCCGCCATGGGATACTGTATACCGTGTTGATTTTTATGGGCGAGTATCTCTTTGGAAGCATCTTAAAAGCCTACGGCATCTGTCCATGGGATTATACGGGACTTCATAGTAATGTGAATGGTCTGATCCGGCTGGATTTCGCGCCCCTGTGGTTTGCCACCGGACTGATTTTTGAGCGGATCACCAAAAAGAAGGAGGTGTAAAGGCTTGTATTTATGCCGCTGTTATACTAAAATGGAGGGTAATTAACGGATTAAAGGAGAAAAGTGTCATGTTAAAATTTATATTGGTGGCGGCAACTGTGATTCTGTTTCTTGTATTCAGTATTCCGGTGCTTGTCTGGGAGTCCTATCTGGGAAAGAAGGACCCGGAAAAGAGGGATTGGCAGAGTCTTCATATTGTCCAGTGGATCTTCCGGATCATTTTAAAAATGGCGGGAGTACATATTACCGTGAAAGGGATCGAGAACATTCCGAAGGACAGGGCGGTTCTCTATGTTGGAAACCACAGGAGCTATTTTGATATTCTTACAGGTTATGTGACAGTACCGACGCTGGTGGGATTTGTGGCAAAGAAAGAGATGGAGAAATGGCCGCTGCTTAGCAACTGGATGAAGAATGTCCACTGCCTGTTTTTGAATCGGACCGACATGAAAGAAGGATTAAAGACTATTTTAGAGGGCATTGCCCAGGTAAAGAGCGGTATTTCTGTCTGGATTTTCCCAGAAGGGACCAGAAACAAGAATGAAGATCTGATGGATCTGCTCCCATTCAAGGAGGGAAGCTTAAAGATCGCAGAAAAATCCGGCTGTCCGGTGATTCCTGTGGCTATTACCGGAACGGCAGAGGTGTTTGAGGCGCATTTTCCTAAGATACACTCCTCCAATGTGACCATCGAGTTTGGCGCTCCATTTATCGTAAAGGAGCTGGAGCCGGAGCAGCGGAAATTTGCGGGAGCGTATACCAGAGAACGGATTCTGGAAATGTTGCAGCGGGAAAGAAATAATAACGATCAGGAAGAAAGAGAATAGGCAGAAAAGAGAATAGACAGAAAAGTGATAAGAGAGGGCAGACAGGTGGACTTACAGGAGATACGTGGAAAACTGGATCAGATCGACAGGCAGTTTGTGGATCTATTAGAGAAACGACTGGATTTATGTGGACAGGTGGCCGCAGATAAGATCAAGACAGGAAAGGCCGTGTTTGATAAGGAACGGGAGCAGCAGAAGCTGGCATCTGTCCGGGCTATGGCAGGCAATGAATTTAATGCGCGGGCAGCAGAAGAACTATTTACCCAGCTGATGACCATCAGCCGCCGCCTGCAGTATCAGATCATCGAAGAGCATGGAAAGAAGATCGAGACTGGATTTACCATGGTGGATTCCCTGAAAAAAGATCAGATCAAGGTGGTCTATCAGGGAGTGGAAGGCGCATACAGCCATGCAGCTGCCATGCAGTATTTTGGCGATGATGTGGATGCTTACCATGTAAAAACATGGGAAGACGCCATGGATGATGTGGAGAGCGGAAAAGCAGACTATGCGGTGATTCCCATCGAGAACTCTTCTGCGGGAGCTGTGGTGGATAATTATGATCTGCTGATCAAGCATCACAATGTGATCGTGGCAGAAACATGCGTGACCGTGGATCATGCGTTATTAGGACTTCCAAAGGCAGAGTTAACAGATGTTGAGCGGGTGTATTCCCATCCGCAGGCGTTGATGCAGTGCTCCCAGTATCTCAATGCCAGAAAAGACTGGCAGCAGATCAGTGTGGAGAATACGGCGGTAGCGGCAAAAAAGATCATTGAAGATCAGGACATCCATCAGGCGGCAGTTGCCAGCCAGACAGCAGGAAAGCTGTATGGTCTGAAGGTACTGGCAGCTTCGATCAATCATAACCGGAACAATACCACACGTTTCCTGATCCTGGCAAAGGAGCAGGTCTACCGGAAAGAGGCGGAAAAAATCAGCATCTGCTTTGAACTGCCGCATAAGAGCGGTTCCCTTTACAATATGCTTGGCAATTTCATTTATAATGGAGTCAACATGAGGATGATCGAATCCCGGCCGATCCTGGGAAGAAACTGGGAGTACCGGTTCTTCGTGGATATTGAGGGGAATTTAAGCGATCCGTCTATCCAGAACGCATTAAAGAGCGTGTCGGAAGAGGCGGCCAATATGAGGATTTTGGGTAACTATTAGGCTAGAAAGCAAAAATCCTATCAGTGGAGCTGATCTGGAATGGATTTTTGCTTGTAACGATGAAGGCACTGAATCGTTAGGATTTTGGGTAATTATTAGTTTACATAATGAGGAGAAAAAAGTATGGATCGTACACCATTTATCGTATATCGCGGTTTTCGTTATCAGAATTTATTTGACCGTATGGCAGACCTGCTTTCCAGTGGAAAGGAAGGGGAGATCATCGGAGAGGAGTGCCGGGAGGAGGCGTATGCCTGTGCCAATGAACTTCTGGAACTGGCGGCAGACTACGGCTTTGAGGGCAATTTATGGCATTGCTTCTTATCCTTCTGCCTTGCCAACCATGAGAATGCCTACAGCACTTCCTGTGAGATCAGGGGCGATATGGGAGGTACCTTGTCCCATATGGCAAAACAGGATTTCCAGGTATTTATGGATCTGTTTGCCTGCGACATCCGGGAATTAGATGCATTGACCGGCGGAACTCCTGTATGGAGTGAGCTGGCTTCCTATGTTCCGGTGGATGATGGCAGCCGTGTATTTAATAAGAGAGTCCGCGACCGGATCGTGGAACTGGCAGTGACACTGGCCGGTGCAAAAACAGTGGAAGAGTTCCAGAAGGATGTGACCCAGTTCTATCGGGAGTTCGGCGTGGGCAAATTTGGCCTGAATAAAGCATTCCGCATCCGGGACGATGGCCATGAGGCCAAGATCGAGCCAATCGTTAATGTAGAACACGTATATCTGGACGATATCGTAGGCTATGAGTTGCAGAAAAAGAAACTGATCGAAAATACGGAAGCCTTTATCCAGGGAAAGGCAGCCAATAATGTCTTACTGTTCGGTGATGCGGGAACCGGTAAATCTTCCAGTATCAAAGGGATTCTAAATGCATACTATGGCCAGGGACTGCGGATCGTAGAGGTCTATAAGCATCAGTTCCATGCACTGTCCTCTGTTCTGGAGCAGGTGCAGGACCGTAATTACAAGTTTATCATTTACATGGATGACCTTTCTTTCGAAGAGAGTGAGCTGGAGTATAAGTATCTGAAAGCCATCATTGAGGGCGGACTGGGACGGAGACCGAAAAATGTGCTGATCTACGCCACCTCCAACCGCCGTCATCTGATCCGTGAGAAATTCAGCGACAAGCGGGAACTGGATGATGAGCTTCATGTAAATGATACGGTTCAGGAGAAATTGTCCTTAGTGGCCCGTTTTGGTGTGACCATTTATTTCGGTGCGCCGGATAAGAGAGAGTTCCAGAATATCGTAAAAGTGCTGGCAGAGCGGTATCATGTGACCATTCCAGAGGACGAACTGCTTCTGGAGGCCAATAAGTGGGAGCTGCAGCATGGCGGTTTATCTGGACGTACTGCGACCCAGTTTATCAATCATCTGCTTGGAACGAAAGAAAAATAACGGGAAAAGAGTCACCCAGAGGTATTTCCAGAAAATCCGCCCCAAAATCAGGTGTAGGAAAGTTTCCGGAAATACATCGTTGAGAATGGAGGTGTAGGAATGGCAGCACATTTATTTGCGGCAATTGATGTGGGCTCGTTTGAACTGGAAATGGGGATCTACGAGACCACATCCAGAAATGGGTTACGGGAGATCGACCATCTGCGGCATGTGATCTCTCTTGGCAGAGATACCTATCACACAGGAAAGATCAGCTATCATCTGGTAGACGAGATGTGTCAGGTGCTGGAAGAATTTGCACAGGTGATGAAAAGTTATCAGGTGGAGGACTACCGGGCTTACGCCACCAGCGCCATGCGTGAGGCGAAGAACAGCCAGATCATCCTGGAGCAGATCCGGGTCCGCACCGGTATCCAGGTACAGGTGATCAGCAACTCGGAACAGCGTTTTTTAGGCTATAAAGCCATTGCCATGAAAGAGGCAGAGTTCCAGAAGATCATCCAGAAAGGAACTGCCATTGCGGATGTCAGCTTTGGAAGTCTTCAGATTTCTCTTTTCGATAAGGACAGCCTGGTTTCTACCCAGAATATCCAGCAGGGAATCTTAAGGCTGCGGGAAAATCTGTCCGGCGTCTGGTCTGACCGTCAGACAGTTCTTGGTATATTTGAGGATATGGTGGATAATGAATTGTACGCCTTCAAAAAGATGTATTTGAAGGACCGGGACATCAAAAACCTGATCTGCATTGGTGAGAGCATCCTGTATCTGGCCAGAGATGAGGTGGCCGGAAAACGGGTAGATCGGATCAGCGCGGCGGATTTCCAGAAGTTTTATGAGAAACTGATCCAGATGCCGGTGGATCAGATCGAAGACCGGTTCGGCGTCAATCAGGAGTACGCCCATCTGCTGATTCCGGCAGCGATCATTTACAAACAGATCCTGGAAATGACAGGAGCAGAGATGCTGTGGATTCCGGGAATCCGTATGTGTGATGGAATTGCAGCTGATTATGCAGAAAAACAGAAATATTTGAAATTTACACACAATTTTGACGATGATATTTTATCCGCATCCAGAAATATGGCTAAGCGTTACCGCTGCAACACCAGTCACGGCCAGAAGATTGAGAATTATGCTCTTCAGATCTTCGATGCCATGAAGAAATTTCACGGACTGGGAACGAGAGAACGGCTTCTGCTTCAGATCGCATCCATTCTTCACGATTGCGGCAAATTCATCAGTCTCCGTGATTCCAGCGCCTGCGCTTATAACATCATCATGGCCACAGAGATCATCGGCCTGTCCCACGCAGAACGGGAGATCGTGGCAGAGGTGGTCCGCTGTAATCTGGACGCGTTCCGTTATGGAGAAGGAAGTATCCGGGCAGGTAAACTGACTGCCATGCTGCGGCTGGCCAATGCCATGGACCGCAGCCATCATGGACGGCTGGATGATGGAAAACTGCAGGTAAAGGGCAATAAGCTGATCATTTCCACTTCCTACGCAGGCAATCTGGCCCTGGAGACCATGGCAGTAGAAGATAAGGCGGACTTTTTTGAGGAAATGTTTGGGATCCGCCCGGAGATCAGGCAGAAAAGGAGGGTGTAATTCATGGCAGATGTTGAATCTCGTTATAAGAAACCGGAAAATTATGTAAACCGGGAACTGAGCTGGCTGGATTTTGATTATCGAATTCTGGAAGAAGCCAGAGATAAAAGTCTTCCTTTATTTGAACGATTAAAATTTTTAAGTATCACGGCGTCTAATCTGGATGAATTTTTCATGGTCCGTGTAGCTTCCTTAAAAGACATGGTGAATGCAGGATACACCAAACCAGATCTTTCTGGCATGAAGCCGTCAGAGCAGCTGGAGAAGATCGGGGAGAAGACCCACCGTCTGGTAGAGATGCAGTACTCCACCTACAACCGTTCCCTGATTCCGGCCCTGAAAGCCAATGGGCTGCGGGTGATCTCCCATCATGAGGAGCTGACAGAGGAAGAAGGCCGTCTGGTGGACGAGTATTTTAAGGAAAATGTCTATCCGGTGCTGACGCCCATGGCAGTGGACTCGTCCCGTCCATTTCCGTTAGTGCATAATAAATCCTTAAACCTGGCGGCACTGCTGAAGAAAAAGGACGGAGATGAGGAGGAAGACCTGGATTTTGCCCTGGTACGGGTACCGAACGTGCTTCCGCGGCTGGTGGAGATCACCACGGGAGAAGACCGGGCAGTGATCCTGCTGGAGGAAGTCATTGAGCGGAACATCCAGTCCCTGTTTTTAAACTATGACATCATTACGGCTCATCCGTTCCGTATTATGAGAAATGCGGATTTCACCATTGATGAGGAAGATGCGGAGGATTTGTTAAAGGAGATCCAGAAGCAGCTGAAGAAACGCCAGTGGGGTGAGGCCATCCGTCTGGAGATTGAAGAAAATGCCGATAAACGGGTATTAAAACGCCTGAAAAAGGAGCTGGATATCCACAGCAGTGATATCTATGAGATCTCCGGTCCGCTGGATCTGACATTTTTGATGAAGATGTATGGCCTGGACGGATTTGATGCCCTGAAAACGCCGAAATATACCCCTCAGACAAACCCGGCATTTTTAAATGACGATGATATTTTCACCAACATCCGCAAAGGAGATATTCTTTTAAGCCATCCGTATGAATCCTTTGATCCGGTGGTGGATTTTGTGAAGACGGCGGCGAAGGACCCGAAGGTGCTGGCCATTAAGCAGACGCTGTACCGTGTCAGCGGCAATTCCCCGATCATCGCGGCGCTGGCTGAGGCAGCGGATAATGGCAAACAGGTGTCCGTTCTGGTGGAATTAAAGGCACGTTTTGACGAGGAAAATAATATTAACTGGGCGAAGATGCTGGAAAAAGCCGGATGTCACGTGATCTATGGTCTGGTGGGCTTAAAGACCCATTCCAAGATCACACTGGTGGTGCGCCGGGAAGAGGACGGCATTCGCCGTTATGTTCATCTGGGAACCGGAAACTACAACGATTCTACGGCAAAATTATATACAGACTGCGGCCTTCTGACCTGCAATCCACAGATCGGTGAGGACGCAACCGCAGTATTTAATATGTTATCCGGATATTCCGAACCATTAAAATGGAACCAGCTGGTAGTAGCGCCTATCTGGCTTCGGAAGCGGTTTATGCGGATGATCCAGAGGGAGACCAACTATGCAAGAGAAGGCCGTCCGGCCCGGATCATTGCCAAGGTCAACTCCCTGTGTGACAAGGAGATCATTGCCGCTTTGTATGAAGCCTCCTGTGCAGGCGTGAAGATCGACCTGATCATCCGCGGCATCTGCTGTCTGCGGGCAGGTGTGCCAAACTTAAGTGAAAATATCGCTGTCCGCTCCATCGTAGGTAATTTCCTGGAGCATAGCCGGATCTTCTATTTTGAAAATGACGGTTATCCGGAGATCTACATGGGAAGTGCCGACTGGATGCCGAGGAACCTGGACCGCCGTGTGGAGATCATGTTCCCGATTCTGGATGAGAAGCTGAAGGAAAAAGCCATGCACATCTTAAATGTGCAGTTAAGCGATAACTTAAAAGCCCATGTGCTGGGCCCGGATGGGATTTACAATAAGATCGATCGCCGTGGCAAAGCTGCCATTGGCGCACAGGATACCTTCTGTAAAGAAGCGGTGGAGACTGTGAAAGCGGCTTCCGAGGAGGTCGATCCGGTGAACCTGCGGGTGTTTATTCCGGCGGAGAGCGTGGAACACTAGAGTGTGAAATTGGTATCGCGATAGTTGAAATAGAAATCTACTTTGAGTGAGAGAGAAGAGAGTCTTGTCTGGTATAATCGCTGGACAGGGCTCTTTTTTATTTTCTCATGGTATTCTAATACAAAAAAGGAGAAATGACTATGCGTATCAGTAATATGAAAACCGCCATCCGAAAGGCAGAAAATGACTACTTATTTGGCGGCAAAGGCGAAGGCGGAATCATGTCCAGCCGTAGCGTTTCCGAACAGCTTCGCCGCTTTGCTGACAAATACGACATCCCCAGAGAAGTCATGCACCCCCATTCCTTCCGCCACCGCTTCGCGATCAATTTCCTTCAGGAAAACAAAGACATCGCCCTCCTGGCCGATCTCATGGGCCATTCCGGCGTCAACACCACCATGATCTACCTGCGGCTATCCAAAGAAGAGCAAAGACGGGCGATTGATGATTCGGTGAGGTGGTAGAAACAAGAAAAGGAAAAAGCAAAGAAAATCCGTGTCTCCACAGGAAATAAATACATTTTTTGTAAGTAAAAAGTAAGGCAAACCACCAGGGTGTATGGTATACTATAAAAAGAAAAATGAACATACATAAGGAGGACTAAAAGATGGGACAGATCAGCATCCTGGTAGTGGATGACGAGAAGGAGATCGCAGACCTGGTTGAAATTTATTTAGTCAGTGATGGATATAAGGTATTTAAAGCGAATAATGCCCAGGAGGGCTTAGAAATTCTGGATAAGGAGGAAATCCACCTGGTGCTTCTGGATATCATGATGCCTGGCATGGATGGTCTGGAGATGTGCCGGAGGATCAGGGAGACGAACAACATCCCGATCATCATGTTAAGCGCCAAGTCCACAGATCTGGATAAGATCTTAGGGCTTGGAACGGGAGCCGATGACTATGTGGTGAAGCCATTTAACCCATTGGAGCTGACAGCCAGAGTCAAATCCCAGCTTCGCCGTTACACCCAGTTAAATCCAAACAGCGGAAGCCGCAGCGACGCAGCAAAGAACGAGATCGCGATCAAGGGACTTGTGATCAACAAGGATAACCATAAGGTTACGGTTTATGATGAGGAGATCAAGCTGACTCCGATCGAATTTGATATTTTGTACCTGTTAGCTTCGAATCCGGGAAAGGTGTTCAGCACCGATGAGATTTTCGAAAAGGTCTGGAATGAAAAGGTTTATGAGGCCAATAATACGGTCATGGTACATATTCGCCGCCTGCGTGGCAAGATGAAAGAAGACACCAGAGAAAATAAGATCATTACCACAGTGTGGGGAGTAGGATACAAGATTGAAAAATAGTCTGAATGGCCGTTACCATACCAGGGTCGTGGTCAATATCATATACAGTACGGTGGTTGCCTGCATGGTGATGGTATTTCTGGTGACCAATTTATCCATGATCGGGCAGTATGCCGCAGAGCGTGGCATGGAGAACAGTCTGGTTCTCCTGTTTTACCGTCCTGGCACCATGATCGTGCTGCTGTATGTGCTTTTGGGGATCGGAGTTTTTTCCGTCAGTTTTCTGCTGCTCCAGAGCCGTTCCATGCGTTACATTTCCAGGATTTCCTCTGCTATGCGCGAGATCGCGGAAGGAGATCTGAATATCACCCTGGACGTGGAGGGCGACGATGAATTTGCGGATATGGCGGAGAATTTAAACAACATGGTGGAAGAGCTGCGTCAGCTGATGGACAGGGAACGTGAATCTGAGCGGACGAAGAATGAGCTGATCACCAATGTAGCGCATGATCTGCGTACTCCGCTGACCTCCATCATCGGATATCTGGAGCTGTTGTCTGGTCCGGTAAAGCTGAATGAGGAGATGCAGAAGAAGTATCTGGATATCACCTATAAGAAGTCCAAGCGTCTCCAGAAGCTGATCGAGGATCTGTTTGGTTTTACCAAGTTAAATTACGGCAAGATCTCCATGAAGGTATCTAAAGTGGATATCGTCAAGCTGTTAAGCCAGATGTTAGAGGAATTTTATCCGAATTTTATGGAGAAAAACCTGGCCTACGAGCTGCAGAGCAATGTAACTGCCAAGGTGATCACGGCGGACGGCAATTTGCTGGCCCGTCTGTTTGATAACCTGATCAATAATGCCATTAAATACGGTTCGGAGGGCAAGAAAATCATCGTAAAGGTGGATGCCACGGATACGGTCGTGACGGTGTCTGTTACCAACTTCGGTTATGTGATCCCGAAGGAAGAGCTTCCGCTGCTGTTTGAGAAATTTTACCGGGTGGAGCAGTCCCGTTCTGTCAATACAGGGGGGACCGGTCTGGGACTTGCGATTGCAAAAAACATTGTGGATATGCATGGCGGGACCATTGGTGTTACCAGTGACTTAAATGGTACGGTATTCACGGTAAAACTGAAGGTGGATTTTGACATCAATCGGGAAAACTTCGGAAGTCTGGAGGACTATCATGAAGCAATATAAGAAATTTTTTACAGGGCCGCGGAAGTTATTGCTGGCCCTTTCTGTTCTGTTATGTGTCTGGTTTGGAACTGCTTATGGAGCATCAGCAGCAGGCGGGGATTATACAGAAAATGAAATCAGCATGGATGTGGTGTGCGGCTATGACGGACACGTAAAAGGAGGGAGGTATCTTCCGGTCCAGGTGATTCTGACCAATGGGCAGGAGACAGACAGCGCAGGACAGATTCAGATCAAAACTCTGGAATCGAATAATGACATTTACCAGCACGATTATCTGGTGGAGGTGCCGGCGGGAGAAAGGGTAGAAAAGCACCTGTTTTTGCCGGTAGGCAACCGCTCGGATCAGATTTTTGTTTCCTATGTAGATGGTAATGGCAGCCAGCTTGCCCACAAACGGGTCAAGCTGGAATTTGGGACGGATACGCCGGAGCTGTTTGTGGGAATTTTAAGTGATACACCGGAGAAGCTGTCCTGCTGGGATGGAATCGGTGTGGATTACAGCATGATGATGACCCGGACTATGACATTTACCACAGAGAATTTTCCGGATAACCGCATGGGCCTGGATATGGTGGATATGCTGATCATCAGCAATTACCGGATCCGGGATCTGTCAGAGGATCAGAGCCGTACCCTGGTAGAGTGGGTGCGGAACGGCGGCATTATGGTCCTGGGGACTGGTATGCGTGTGGATGATACCTTAGGCCGGTTTGCGCCGGAGCTCCTGGAGCAGTCCTATGATGCGCCGCAGGTGGAGCAGATCTCCATGGGTGCGGAGTATGATCAGGAAGGACCGTCAGATGCGGACTTAGAGATTCCGTGTGTAGAATTTCTCCTATCCGGCGGTACGGTGATCCAGTCAGATGAAAGCCGGACACTTTTGGCTACGGTACCGTATTCCCAGGGGATCATTGCCGTAGCAGCCTATGACCTGACGGATATTGAAGGCTTCTGTATCCAGAATCCATCATTTATGGATTATGTATTGACCCAGATCATCGGGGAAACGCGGTTAAACCGGCTGGCAGAAGAGGTATACAGCGGTGATTCCGGTCAATACTGGTCGGTGCGGAATGTGATCAACACGGGAAATGTCAGACGGCTTCCCAATATGGCGCTGTATGCCATGGAGATCATCATTTATATTATTTTAGCAGGTCTTGGCTTATATATTTTCCTCCGCCAGCGGGATTTGAGCCAGCTGTATCGGTCATCGGTTGTGGTTTTATCTCTGATATTTACTGTGATCATTTATCTCATGGGCAACCGGACCCGTTTTCGGGATGTATTTTACACCTATGCACAGTTTCAGGAGGTTTCCTGGGATTCGGTCAGTGAGAATGTCTACATGAATATGAGGGCGCCTTACAGCCGTCCATATCAGGTAGAGCTGCAGGAGGGTTACACAGTAAAGCCGGTGACAGGCGCTTATTATTATGGAAATGACAGCCAGGTGCGGTTTACCGGGGATGAAGCATGTAAAGTGGATATCTCTCATCTGGAGGACGCGACCAGAGTGACGGTTCGGGATGTACCTGCTTTTGAACCGCGGTATTTTCAGATGGATAAAACCGTGAAAAATGAGGATCAGATCGGATTTTATGGGTCTTTGGAGATTGACCATGGCAAGATCAGCGGAGAGATCACCAGTCAGTTTAAAGAAAAGATGGAAAACTGTACGGTATTTTTTAATGACAAACTGATTTATCTGGGAGATGTGGAACCGGGGCAGACGGTGGAGGTTGGCAACTATCCGGTTCTGGAATATCCCCAAAACCATTCTTTTGATGTGGCATCGTATCTTTCTGGCCAGAGCGCATTTGACCAGGCGGATATTGAAGATGACGCATATGTGGAGGCAGTAGAAAAAACCAATCTTTTGTCCTTCTATCTGGATTATTATATGCCGTCCTATTTATCCGCGGCGAGAGTGGTTGGAATCAAGACAAATTCCGGCAGTCATAGCGGTCTGATCCGGGCCGGAGATGTGGAAGGCCGGACGGTAGCATCCTCCAACGTGGATGTGTATTCCAGTGAAGACGAGATCCTGTACCGTCAGGCAACCCAGCGGCAGCCAAAGATCATCAGCGGCAATTATGATGAAAATTCCAACGCTTTATTTGGCATGGACCCGGTGACTCTGGAGTATTCCCTGGGAAGCGATATCTGGATCCAGCGTCTGACCATGGATTTCGTGTCCGATGAATTTTTGCAGAATGGAAGCGGAACCTTACTGAAATTCAGTGGAAATATATATTTCTACAATCACAGTACCGGCAGCTTTGATAAGCAGGAACCGGCGAAACGGGACTATGATTCGGCAGATCTGGCGCCGTATCTGTCACCGGGCAATACCATTACTGTAAAATATGTGTATGAAAACAATTCAGAGTACAACTGGGATGTACTGCTTCCGGTGCTGAACGTCATGGGGAGGACAATCGATGATCGAGATTGAGGGATTAAAAAAGAGATTTGGACAATCCATCGCCCTGGATGAGGTGTCGATGCATGTCAGAGATGGAGCCATGTACGGATTTGTGGGACCGAATGGTGCAGGAAAGACCACAACGATCCGCTGCATGATGGGACTTTTGGCAGCGGATGGCGGAAAGCTCCTGATCAATGGAATTGATATGGAGAAGGAGCCGAAGAAGGCGTTAAGCCAGATTGGCTACATCCCGGACGATTTCGGCGTATACGATAATCTGAAGGTTTTAGAATATATGGAGTTTTTTGCCTCCTGCTATGGAATTACCGGTCTGAGTGCCAGAAAACGGAGCATGACCCTTTTAGACCAGGTGGGACTGGAGGGCAAATCCAATTTCTATGTGGACAGTCTCTCCAAAGGCATGAAACAGCGGTTGTGCCTGGCAAGGGCATTGGTACATAATCCATCTATTTTGATCATGGATGAGCCGACAGCGGGATTGGACCCAAGGACCAGGGTAGAATTTAAAGAGATTTTAAAGGATTTAAAGGATCAGAAAAAGACTGTATTTATCAGCTCCCATATTCTGTCAGAGCTGTCGGAGGTATGTACGGATATTGGAATCATTGATGAGGGAAAAGTAGTTCTGGAGGCACCCATTGACGATATCTTAAATCAGATCAATATCAGCAGACAGCTGGTGATCTCCGTCAGTGGCGACCAGACCACAGCCCTTAAGATCTTAAGAAGCCATCCATGTGTGGAGACCATCACCATCCGCCAGGAAGATATGGTAGTGGGATTTACCGGCAACCGCCAGGACGAGATCATGCTGCTGCAGCAGCTGGTGGATGCGGAGGTCATGGTCTACGGTTTTGCCAGAGAGCGCGGCAGCTTAGAAAGTGTATTTATGCAGATCACGGGACACGAAGAGGAAAGGATGGTGCTGATCCATGAAGATGAATCCGGTATATAGACAGGAAACGACAGCTGGATCCAGATCCTTTAAGCTTCCACTGGTGATCCTGATATTCAATAGTATTCTGGCACTGGTGGCGCTTTTAGATATGTATTCCATGATCAATCAGGTACGCCAGACGGCAGAGATCCAGTATTCCAGCTTTTTAAGCCTGTATGTATTTGCTGCATCGGTAGAATTTGTGATGCTATTGTTCCTGGTTCCCGCCATGACTGCAGGAAGTATCAGCGGTGAGCGGGAGAGAAGAACTCTGAACCTGCTTTTGACTACCCAGATGACGGCGGGCGACGTGGTCATCGGTAAATTGGCAGCCAATTTATCCACGATCCTGCTTCTGATCGTATCCAGCTTTCCGATTCTTGCTTTGGTGTTTATCTATGGAGGGATTACGATCCTGGATGCGGCGCTTCTGCTTCTATGCTACGTGACCACAGCATTTCTCACCGGAAGTATCGGTGTATTCTGCTCCGCCTACTTCCGCAAATCCACCATCGCTACCGTAGCCAGCTATTGCATCACGGTCCTGTTATCTCTGGGAACTGTGGCTGCCTATGAGTTATCCGGCGTATTAGGCCATGGCAGCGGTTCCAACGGCAGCAGCGGCTTCTTCTACCTGATGCTTTTCAATCCCGGAGCTACTTTCCGGAGCGTCTTAAGCAGCCAGATCGGTGCAGGCAATGAGATCGCCGACTTTTTCCCCTGGCTGGAACAGGGCCCGGTCAGCTTTGTCAGCGAGCATTGGATGCTTTTTGGAACTGTGACGCAGATCGGGCTGGCAGTGGTACTGGTGTGGCTGGCAGTGCGGAAGGTGGAGCCGGTGAAACGGCGCTCTGCTAAGAAGACAGAACATTGAATGAAAAATCAAAGCGGCTGGTTTCGTACCGGCCGCTTTTGTGTTAGAATAATGGGAACAGAACAGTTGTAAATCCAGTATAATGCATTGATTGAGAGAAGGTGACAGAACAATGACGACGGAGGAATTTAAGAAAATTTTAGATAAAGGCGAAACGGATACTGTTGAATTTAAGTCATGGGTGAAAGCAAGAAGTCAAAAGGAAATTATATCATTGGCTGTTGACGAGTTAATAGCATTTGCAAATCATAAAGGTGGAACGGTATATTTCGGTGTTGAAGATCAACCAATTGAAGTAACAGGGTGCAGTAGGGATTATGATAGTCAGCGGATTATAGAAGGGATCTATGATAAGACGAGACCATCATTATTTACGGAGATATGTGATTTTGAATATGAGGGAAAACTGGTTATTGCGATTTCTGTGAAAGCAGATGGGAAAACGTATACAACCACGGATGGCAGATGCTTAAAAAGGCTGGGAAGGAATTCAAAACCACTGTATCCAGATGAACTAAGTAATGTGTATTCATCGAATCAGAATCCTGATTTTTCCGGACGAATTATAAATGAAAGTACGCTTGATGATGTAAATAAGCTTGAAGTTTACAGTTTAAAAGAAAAATTAAAAGTACGAGATTCCAGGTCAACATTGCCAGATTTAGAAGATAATGATTTTTTGAGAGATTTACAACTGACAAAATATGATGGAGATGTAGAACGACTGACTGTTGCAGGTTTGCTGTTTGTGGGAAAGGAAAAGTCCATTCAGAGATTATTACCGCAGGCAGAGGTTATTTATTTGCATTATTCAGCAGATAATTTGGAGGAGTATGATGCAAGACTGGACATGAAGCTGCCATTGATCAATGTTATTGATAAGTTGACAGAGAGAATTCGTGCTTACAGTAAGATTGAGAATATTCAGGTGGGATTATTTAGACTGGAAGTAGAGGATTTCCCGGAAAAAGTATTTCAGGAAGCACTGCTTAATGCCCTGTCGCACCGGGATTATCAAAGTAATGCGGCAGTATATGTGAAACAATATCCAGACAGAATTGTTATAGAAAATCCAGGTGGTTTTTTAGATGGTATTACGGAGAATAATATTATTACTCACCCATCTGTTCCCAGAAATAAATTGATCGCAGAAACTTTACAGAATCTAAAATATGTTCAGAGAACAGGACAAGGAGTAGATATTATATTTAAAGAAATGATTTCGATGGGTAAGCCATATCCGAAATATAAATCTTTCAACGATGCAGTTTCTTTAACCATATTTAGTGCAATTGATCATACAGAGTTTATTAAATTTATTACAGAGGTTCAGGAAAAAAATAGCAGGATTATGCCACTGGCAGAAATGATGATATTGAGAGATTTGATGGATAACCGGAAAGAGCCATTATCCATGTTGGCGGGTACGATTCAGAAATCGTTAGATGAGACAAAAAGATCATGTAATGAATTAATTAATGATGGATTAATAGAGATTGTTGGCAAAGAGTATATGCTGACGGCAAAAGTGTATGAAGCACTGAAATCGGATGTCGAATATACCAGAGATAAGACGATTCAATATATTAAAGCTAAAAACATGATTTTAGAGTATTTGCAAAGTAATAAAAGTAATAGCAGAATAACGTCTGCCAAAATTCAGGAAATGTGTGGATTCACAAAGCAGCAGGCAAGAGGAGTAATAGATAAAATGAGAGGTGAAGGATTATTAAAGATTCACAATCATGGTAAAAAATCTTATTATGAGAAATTATAATGTTTCGAGTTTTTATTCGAGTTATTTTTGGAAAAACTCGAATAAAAACTCGAATGAAACTTTGTGAAGCAAAAATCCTTATAAACAAAGAGGGGTATAATGTAGTTATTCGAGTTATTTAAATAAATCCACTCGAAGAAAAACTCGAAATCCATGTTTACGGACTGGTCAAACCATTTTCCATGGAACCATAGAAAGGAAAGCGCAATGGAACAGAAACGGAATCAGAATTATCTACAAAACGGTCAGAGTCACCGGGAAACGTCAGACAGGCCAGACAGCCAGAACCGGGATTCCCATGAAATCATCATTAACACCACCGGAAGAAATAACTGCGGTGGCCGCTGTCTGATCCATGTTCACATGAAAGACGGCAAGATCGAACGATTGACGACGGAAACCCAGGCCGAGGCCGGAAATGCAGTACCTTTATGTGCCTGTGTACGGGGGATGAACTACCATAAGACATTTCTGGATGAGGGAAAGCGGTTGAAATACCCCATGAAGCGAGTGGGAGAGCGTGGCGAAGGAAAATTTGAACGGATCACCTGGGAAGAAGCGGTGGATATCATTGCGAAGGAATGGATCCGGATCCGGGATACTTACGGTCCGGGTTCCCGTTATGTCAACTATGCTACCGGAATCAGTGGGCTTTTGCGAGGCAATACCATGGCGAAGCGCCTATTGAACCTGGATGGCGGATTCCTGGATTATTACAATTCTTACAGTACCGCCTGCATCCGCCAGGCCACCAGCCTGATGTATGGGACTTCCTGCAGCGGCCACGATCCAAGGGACTGGGTGAATGCCCACCTGATCATCCTCTGGGGCCATAATCCAGATGAAACGAAATTTGACAGTGTGACCATGTATACACTTCTGGAGGCGAAAAAGAAGGGAATTCCCATCGTTGTGATCGATCCGAGAAAGAGCGATACGGTCCTGAAACTGGGAGCGGAGTGGATTCCGCTAAAACCAGCTACTGACAGCGCCTTGATGGACGGTATGGCCTATGCCATCGTGGAAGCAGGTCTGGAGGACCGGGAATTTTTAGACCGTTGTTGTGTGGGATTTGATAAGGAGCATATGCCGGAGGGGATTGATCCGTCAGAATGTTATCTTTCGTATTTGACAGGGGAAAAAGATGGGATTCCCAAGACTCCTGCATGGGCATCGAAGATTACCGGGGTCCCGGAAGAAACGATCCGGAGCCTGGCGATCCGCTATGCCACGGCGAAACCGGCGGCTTTGATCCAGGGATACGGAGCCCAGCGGCATGCTTATGGTGAACAGAGCGCCAGAGGAGGTATCCTGCTTGCCTGTATGACGGGCAATGTGGGGATTTCCGGAGGATGGGCCAGCGGCGTGGCAGATTTTAAGCAGCACAAAAATCCATCGCTTCCCAATATTCCCAATCCCTATGGGAAAATGATTCCGGTCTACTGCTGGACTGATGCAGTGGATCACGGGACGGAAATGACGGAACTGGACGGCGTCAAGCCCATTGGCCGGGAAATGAGAAGATGCATCTGGATGCCAATATCAAGATGATCTTCAATCTGGCAGGCAACAGCCTGGTGAACCAGCATGGGGACATCAACCGGACCATAAAGATCCTGAAAGATCCATCAAAGTGCGAATTTATCGTATGCAGCGATCTGTTTATGACTGCCAGCGCGAAATTTGCAGATATTTTATTGCCGGGCGTGTCGATGTTTGAGTGTGAAAATATTACGATGCCGTGGCAGTATGGTGATTTTCTGGGATTTAATAACCAGGTGATGGAACCACTCTTTGAGGGACGGTTTGAATACGACTGGCTGGTGGAGGTAGCAGACCGTCTGGGGCTGAAAGCGCAATTTTCCTTAGGGCGCACCGCAGGACAGTGGCTGCAGGACTGCTACGAGAAACTGAGGGAGACAGAAACGGAACTGCCGGATTATGAGATATTTAAAAAGGATGCACTGTTCCGATATCAGGAACGGCCCATCATTCCGGCCTTTGAAAAACAGTGTCAAGATCCGGAGGCAAATCCATTCCCGACCAGGAGCGGAAAAATCGAGATCTTTTCTGAGACGGTATACCGGACAAACTATAAGGAATTTTTCCCTGCCATCCCACGCTATGTGAAGCCGCCGGAAGGCCCGGATGATGTGCTGGCAGAAAAATATCCGCTCCAGCTGATTGGCTGGCATACCAAGCGTCGCTGTCACAGCATTCATGACAGCAACGAAGCCATGCACAAGATCGATCCCCAGCGCCTGTGGATGAACCCTGAGGATGCCGCCGCCCGGAATTTAAAAGAGGGTGAGACAGTTCTGGTGTGGAATGACCGTGGAAAAGTGGAGATCCCGGTCTACATAACAGACCGCATCGCTGCTGGTGTCGTAGCCATGTCCCAGGGTGCCTGGTACCGCCCGGACCAAAATGGTATCGACCAGGCCGGGTCTGTGAACGTGCTGACGTCACTGCACCCAACGCCCTATGCACGGGGGAATGCACAGCATACGAATCTGGTGGAAGTGAGGGGAGTGAAAGTGAAATGGGAGCAGAAAGGAAAATTTTGTTGACAATGAATTCCTACAGTGTTACTATGTTATCAATTTACACCTTTAAAGCATAAATTGATCACAGTGAATATCGGAACTTGACAGGAAAAATCAAAAATATTATACTGAATGAAATTAAGAATAAAGAAAAGCCAGTGCATACAAAGGTGTAGCAAATAAAGGATACCTTTGTGTGCATTGGCTTTTGTGCTTATATCATATACCATACAAGTACAATATGAGATTGTGATACAGGAGGAAATCTTGTGGATAAGTGGTGGTGGAAGAAAGATGATAAAAGAAGGAATCATGGATGATATTTCCATTGACGGATCTATTGCCCTACACACATTGACCAGTGAGAATCCGAAGAGCAGAAAGGGTATCCATAACGGTGAGAATATTTTTGATGAGAAATGTATCGAGACCGGCTGTATGGTAATCGCTGAGTTTATCTTTGAACGGGGAGACGTATGTTAGTGCGCCTCCTTTTTTGTATTTTTAGGACTTGCGTTTGGGTCTTTTTTTTTCACGGAAATTTTGATATAGTGAATACAGTGTGTGTGAAAAAATACGGAAATCGTTAGAAAAAGTGCGATAGTTTCGCACAAATTCATAACACAGATAGAATAACTTATAAACGAGGAGGCAGCAATTAATGGAAAAACAGTGGTGGCAGAATCGGACTGCATATCAGATTTATCCGAAGAGTTTTTTAGATACTAACGGAGATGGAATCGGAGATCTCCCTGGAATTATCGAGAAACTGGATTATTTAAAGGATTTAGGAATCGGTATTTTATGGATCTCGCCGGTTTATGTGTCTCCGTGTGCGGATCAGGGATATGATATTGCAGATTATTATGGTATTGATCCGAAGTTTGGTACCATGGAAGATATGGACCGGTTATTAGCTGAGGCCAAGAAGCGCGATATTGCAGTTCTGATGGATCTGGTGGTGAACCATTGCTCTGATGAGCACGAGTGGTTTCAAAAGGCATTAAAGGATCCGGAAGGCGAGTATGGCCAATATTTCTATTTTGCAAAGAAAAAGGATGGTAAGCTGCCATGCAACTGGCGCTCTTATTTTGGCGGTTCCGTGTGGGAGAATGTAGAAGGCACCGACTGGTATTATCTGCATATGTTCCACAAAAAACAGCCGGATCTCAACTGGGAGAATCCGAAGCTGCGGGAAGAGATCTATAAGATGATGAACTGGTGGCTGGATAAGGGGATTGCCGGATTCCGTGTGGATGCGATCATGAATATTAAAAAGCCCCTTCCATTCCAGGATTATCCGGCTGACCGGGAAGACGGATTGTGCAATGTAGGAGGAATCCTGGGAAGCCAGGAAGGACTTCGGGATTTCTTAAATGAGATGCATGAGAAAACGACAAAACCGCATCATGCATTTTCTGTCGGAGAGGTCTTTGGCCTGGATGACAGTGATATCAGTCGGTTTATTGGTGATGATGCGTATTTCACATCTATTTTTGATTTCCGTCAGAACGTAGCTGGACAGACGATGCTTGGCTGGTATGACTGGAAGGTTCCGACACCGGATGAATATAAGGAGTGCTGCTTTACCAGCCAGAAGGTCAGCGAGGGTGTCGGCTTCTTCTCCAACATCATCGAGAACCATGACGAGCCAAGAGGTGTCAGCCATTATCTGCCGGAATATGCACAGAATGAGAAAGGTAAGAAACTGCTGGGCATGATGTATTTTATGCTGAAGGGTCTTCCGTTTATCTATCAGGGACAGGAGCTGGGCATGGCAAACTGTGCATTCCCATCCATTGAGGCAATCGATGATGTCAGCAGCAGGGACGAGTATCAGCGTTGTCTGAAGGTCGGGTTAAATGAAGAGGAGGCGTTGAAGGTAGTCTCCCATTATAGCCGTGATAACGGACGTACCCCATTCCAGTGGAATGATGAGAAAAACGGTGGTTTCACCACTGGAACGCCATGGCTGATGGTAAATCCACAGTACAAGGAGATCAACGCAGCTTCCCAGATCGGCAGAGAAGGCAGCATCTATGAGTTCTATAAGAGCATGATCGCGCTGAGAAGAGATGACCGCTATGAGGATACGATTGTTTATGGCGTGACCGAGCCGGTTCTGGAGGATCAGAAGGATATCATGGCATATTTCCGTAGAGGAGAGAAGCAGGATATCCTGGTGATCGGAAACTTCCGCGATGAAGCAGCAGAGGTAGAGATTCCGGAACTGAAGGGAAAAACCTGCCAGGTTCTGTTGAACAATGGAGGAACCTGTATGGCAGTGGATGGAAGAGTGAAATTAGAAGCCCTTCAGGGTGTCGTTTTTGAGATAAAATAGACAAAGAAAAGGACTGTTGTGTAAATCAGCAGTTCTTTCTTTATACAAATATCATAAAAGATTTCATTGATAAAAATAAAATAAAGAAAAAATCAACAAAACATTTGACATGACAGATAAAACGTGATATTATGATGACATAAAGAACTGGAAACGTTACCGGAACTGTTACCGAAACCGATTCCGGAACATCAAACAGGGACATCAAGGGGAAAGGCAGACAATAGAATGTATATCAAGGAGGAGATCCTGTTTATTATCATGAACTCCTTTAAAGGAAAATTATACATCAGTGACAACCCGTTTAACTGGCCATCCGGCGATATGTTTGCAGGACTGGAAAACTATACAGAAGGTATCCGCAAAACAGGATTCTTTGCTGCATTTGGCTGGTCCGCATTCATTACTGTCGGTTCTGTCCTGGTGATCGTACTCTTTACCTCCATGACCGCATGGTATATCACAAGAGTCAAGACCAGACTGAGCAATACGTTATACTATCTGTTTGTATTCTCTATGGTAGTTCCGTTCCAGATGGTCATGTTTACCATGTCCAAGCTGGCTGATATGCTGAAGCTGAATAACCCAGTGGGTATGATTTTCTTATATCTGGGATTTGGCGCAGGACTTTCCGTATTTATGTTCTGCGGTTTTGTAAAGAGTATTCCGTTAGAAATCGAGGAAGCAGCCATGATCGACGGATGTACGCCGATCCAGACATTTTTCCAGATCGTGATGCCGATCCTGAAGCCAACAGCCATTACTGTGGCAATCTTAAATGCCATGTGGGTATGGAACGATTACCTGCTTCCGTATCTGGTGATCGGAGTTTCTACACCATACAAGACCATTCCGGTTGCAGTTCAGTATCTGATGGGATCTTATGGTGCAAAAGACTATGGTTCCATGATGGCACTTCTGGTGCTTGCGATCATCCCGATCATCGCATTCTATTTATTCTGCCAGAAATATATCATCGAAGGTGTTGTGGCAGGTGCAGTAAAAGGTTAAACAAAAGCAAAGGAGGCACCGTGTTATGCGTGCAAGTGGAATTTTAATGCCAGTTTTTTCCCTGCCTTCCCGGTACGGAATTGGATCATTTTCAAAAAGTGCCTATCAGTTTGTGGATATGCTGAAGAAGGCCGGGCAGAAATACTGGCAGATCCTTCCGCTGTGTCCAACCAGCTATGGAGATTCCCCCTATCAGTCCTTCTCAACCTATGCAGGCAATCCGTATTTCATTGATCTGGATCAATTGATCGAGGAGAAGCTGTTAACCAGGAAAGAGTGTCAGACATGCGATTTTGGTGATGATCCTCAGGACATTGATTATGGAAAACTGTATGAGAACCGTTTTAAACTGCTCCGTAAGGCATATGAGAGGGCCAATGTAGGAGAAGACCAGGAATTTGAGGCATATAGAAGAGAAAATGCCTGGTGGCTGGATGATTATGCGCTGTTTATGGCGGTGAAGGACCGGTTTGACGGCGTGGCATGGAATGAGTGGGCAGAGGATATCCGTCTTCGATGGAGTAATGCCATGGATTATTACCGGAGAGAACTGTATTATGAGATCGAGTTTTATTCTTACTTACAGTTTGTCTTTATGAAACAGTGGAAAAAGCTGAAAAATTATGCTAATATAAATGGCATTGAAATTATTGGAGATATTCCGATTTATGTGGCATTTGACAGTGCAGACGCATGGGCGAATCCGGAGCTGTTCCAGTTTGACGCTGAGAATCTTCCAACCGCAGTGGCAGGTTGTCCGCCAGATGGATTTTCGGCAGATGGACAGTTGTGGGGAAACCCATTATACCGTTGGGATTACCACAGAGAGACCGGTTTTGACTGGTGGATCCGCCGGATCGCATACTGTAGTGAGTTATATGATGTAGTCCGGATCGATCATTTCCGTGGATTTGATGAATATTATTCGATCCCATATGGAGATACAACGGCAAGAAACGGTCATTGGGAGAAAGGTCCTGGCATTGCGTTATTTGAGGCTGCGAAAAACCGTCTCGGCGAGTTAAATATCATTGCGGAGGACTTGGGATATATCACCGACAGTGTGAAAAAGCTGGTGGCGGACAGCGGATTTCCGGGAATGAAGGTTCTGGAATTCGCATTTGATTCCAGAGAGAAATCGGACTATCTTCCATATACTTATGAGAAAAATTCTGTTGTTTACACAGGAACCCATGACAATGAAACGATTGCCGGATGGTATGCGGGACTGGATAAGAGCGATTTAAAGATGTGCACCGATTATATGAACATTGACCGTATTCCAGGAAAGGAATACCATTGGGATTTTATCCGTCTGGCGATGCTGTCTGTATCGGATCTGTGTGTGATTCCGATCCAGGATTACCTGGGATTGGATAACCGTGCCAGGATCAATCATCCATCGACCCTTGGAACCAACTGGAGATGGAGACTGGCAAAGGGTCAGTTAAGCGCTTCATTGCTGAAGGAGATCCGGGAAATGACCAGGATCAGCGGAAGACTGCAGAATGGTGAATAAAATGAGGTGGCGAGATGGAGTCAATTACGATTAAAGATGTGGCAAGATTATGTGGAGTTGGTGTGAGTACTGTATCACGTGCGATCAATAATCATCCGGACATTAACCCGGAGACAAAAGAAAAGATCATGCAGGTGATCTCAGAGCATCATTATATTCCTAATAACAGTGCCCGTAATTTAAAGCGGCAGGACTCCAAAACGGTGGCGATCCTGATGAAAGGAATCGCGAACCCGTTCTTCCATGAGATGATCAAGATTCTGGAATATGAAGTAGAAAAAAAGAAGTACAGCTTTCTTCTGCACCATGTGGAGGAGGACGAAGATGAGATCGATGTGGCTATGGAGCTGGAAAAGGAGAAGAAGCTGTGTGGGATCGTGTTCTTAGGAGGAACCGTTGGCCACACAGAGGAAAAATTCCGCCAGCTGACAACACCATTTGTGCTTTGTACCATCGGGCTTCGCCGTGATGTGGACCCAGCGATCTGTTCTTCTGTGTCCATTGATGATGTGAAGGAGGCCAGAAGAATGGTTTCTTATCTTTGCAGCCTGGGCCATGAGAGGATTGCTTTTGTGGCGGCCAGAGAAGATGACATCGCCATTGGACGGATGCGTTTAGAAGGTTATCGCCAGGCACTGGAAGAGAACCACATTCCATTCCGTCCGGAGCTGGTGTTGTATCCGGAGAAAGGGATGGATGCTTATTCCATGGCCAATGGATATCAGGTCACGAAGCGCTTTCTGGATTCGAACATCCCTGCAACTGCCTTTTTCGCAATTTCCGACAATGTGTCATTTGGCGTGTGCAAAGCCATCTATGATGCAGGCAAACGGATTCCGGAAGATTATTCTGTGGCTGGTTTTGATGGGATTGAGATGGGTAAATATTATTACCCGACATTGACCACCATGCGCCAGCCATGCGAGGAGATGGCCAGAGAAACGATGAAGATCTTATTTTCCAGAATCGAAGATGAGAAGGGAAATAAACATAAGGTCTTTGAGGCAGAACTGCAGGAAGGCGGTTCTGTGAGACGAATAAAAGCATAGAGGAAGGATCAGTTCCCCGTGGGAGGAACTGGTCCTTTTGTGTTCATGGGATTGAATTTTCTTGTTTTTGAGGAAATATGGTGTGTTTGTACATTTGAGAAAATCAGTGAAACTTTATCTAGGATAGGAGGATGATTGGTGGTAAAATAAAGGTGGAAAAATAAGAATGGAATACATATAAATACTAACAGAGTTAAGGAGAAAATCTATGATGAAATTATTAAAAAACGCCAACATTTACACCCCATCCCCAATCGGAAAAAAGGATATTTTGATCGAGGGAGAAAAGATCCTGCGGATCGCGGATCACATCGATGGCTACGAGAATCTTCCTGATGTGGAAATCTATGATCTGAATGGCAAAACCGTAGTTCCCGGCTACATCGACATGCATGTGCATATCACCGGCGGCGGTGGAGAGCAGGGACCGGCATCACGGGTTCCGGAATCTTCGCTGAGTGTGTTTTTTAAGAATGGAATTACCACAGCAGTGGGACTTTTAGGCACAGATGGTATCACCAGGAGTGTGGAAAATCTGGTGGCAAAGGCGCGGGCGCTGACGGAAGAGGGCATGACCGTGTATGCACTGACCAGTGCATATGGTTATCCGCCGACTACCATCACTGGCAGCGTAGAAAAGGATATCGTGATGATCCCACCGATGATCGGCGTGAAAGTGGCAGTTTCTGATCACCGAAGCTCTAATCCAAGTGGTGATGATCTGATCGCCCTGGCAACGGCAGCCAGAAGAGCGGGCTTGTTAAGCGGGACACCGGGCTTAGTGACTATGCATATGGGAAGCGGAAAAGGCAGATTAGATCCGGTTTTTTATGTGCTGGATCACTCTGACGTTCCGGCGAAGAATCTTCTTCCGACCCATATGCTCCGTACCCCGGAGCTGATGGACGCAGGCGTGGAACTGGTAAAACGGGGCGGTTATATCGATTGTACTGCAGGCTCCGATGATCAGGAGGTCGAGAACCAGGCGGTGAAACTATTTGATCTGCTTCACCGGGATGGCATGAACATGGATCATGTGACAATGTCCAGTGATGCTTTCGGCAGTCAGCCGCGGTTTAATGCCGAGGGTGAGTGCGTGGGCCTTACCTACGCTTCTCCGAAATATCTTCATAAGACCATTCAGATCCTGGTGCGGATGGGCATGCCTTTCGAGCAGGCATTGAAATTGTTAACTACCACACCGGCAGTCCTGTTAGGAAAAGAAGGCAAAAAAGGCTGCGTGGCAGCAGGCGCAGACGCAGATCTTCTGATTTTGGATGAGAATCTGGAGATCACCAGTCTCCTGGCGAAAGGAAAAGTGGCTCTGTGGGAGAAGGAGCTTCGGATGAAGGGCAGATTTGAGGAGTGAGGTGAGAAAAACCATGGTCAGGAAACACATCTATTTCTCCGGTGATGTCCAGGGCGTCGGTTTCCGCTACCGTTCCTGCTATATCGCCCAGTCTTTAGGCTTAACCGGCTGGGTGGAAAATCTATGGGACGGCAGGGTAGAGATGGAAGTCCAGGGAGACGAAAACTCGATCCAGCAGATGCTGGTGCAAATCCAGAAACAACGGTGGATCGAGGTGAACCATATGGAAATCATGGAGATTCCGTGCGTGGAGGAGAGGGGATTCCGGATACGGTAGAATCTGGTGCAGTAGCATAAAATCACCCAGCTTGTAATATGATGTAAAAAATGTTCTTAAGGGGAATCCCCATGAAGGATTATATCGAAGAACGGGCGGTCGCCATCGCCAATTACATCATAGACCACAACGCGACGGTGAGGCAGACGGCAAAGAAATTCGGGATTTCGAAGTCCACAGTACACAAGGATATGGTGGATAGACTTCAGCATATCAACCCGTCACTTGCGTCGCAGGTGCGTGTGGTGTTAGATATCAACAAATCCGAGCGTCATATCCGAGGGGGAATGGCAACGAAGGAGAAATATCAGCATCGGCTGGCAATCTGCAGTAAGGATGATGAGGAGTGAAATTCTGAAATTATCGAGTGTTTTTATTGGTCACTAAATGAGAAAAAAGCCGATAAAAGTACGGATAAAGTATAGGAAAACCCAATAAACTTTAAAGCCAGCTATTACATTTTGAAAAAGAGGATGAATCATCTATGGATATCCGTGATTATGAATACATCGTAACTATCGCCGAGCAAAAGAGTATTACACGGGCGGCGGCGCAGCTATTTATCACCCAATCTGCGCTGACAAAATTCTTACAACGAACCGAACGAAGCCTCGGGGTGGCTCTGTTTTTAAAGAAGGGCAATCAATTCTTACTGACAGAAGCCGGGCAGAAATATGTGGAGACGGGCCGGGTGATCATGCAGCTGGATCGACAGCTGTCTAATCAGTTGGAGAGTGAGGCGGCCATCCAACGGCACCGGATTCGGTTAGGATATGGAATGGGACGGAGCAATCAGCTGATTGAGGAGATTTTTCCGAAGTTTTTTGAAAAATATCCAGATGTGCAGGTGTCTACCAAGGCGGAGACCAGCCGGAGACAGATGATGGAGTTACAGAATGGAACTCTGGACATGGCAATCGTGACCAATGTGGAGAAAGTACCTGGTTACACTTACTTACCAATTGAGGTTTCAAGACTGGTACTTGTAACAGCACAAGATTCGGATATTCTGAAAGAAGCCAGAATACAGGAGGAGTTTCCGTTCCCTGTGATTTCGATTCAGAGACTGGAAGGAGTTCCGATGGTTACGATGCCAGTAACGACCAACTCTGGTAATCTGGCAAGAGAACTTTTCAAAAGCAGGGGTGTAGAAGCCAATATTGTTCTGGAGGTCAGCGATATCCGGAGCCTTTTGGATGCGGTAGAAAATGGACTTGGTGCTGCGGTGTGCATGAATGTGCCATTAGGAAAACATAAATTACACTACTTGAACCTGGAAGAAGTGGAACCAATTGAGCAGGTGACAACCCTAGTCTATCGTTCGGATAAAGCGTTAAATGAGGCGATGCGGTATTTCATTCAATTATTGACAGAACAGAAAGAAGATCTGAAATAGGTCTTCTTTTTTATACTTAGATTATTCCTTTAAGTAATAAAATAATGAAAACTATGAATTTGATTCCTTGTATTTCTTGTGATAAAGTTTAATCAACAACAAACAGGAGGCAACAACGAATGAGCGAAGCATATGAGACACGAATGGATTCTATCGCATTAAAAATCCGTTGGATTTCTGTCCAGTGCTATGAGATGGTTCTGCCAGGAGGAAAAACGCTGGTGACGGACCCATTTTATTGGGATATGAGCCATTTTGATGGACTGACAGAGGATGAACTGACCAAGAATCAGAAGCTGGAAAAAAAAGTGTATGCGCAGAGCGGATTTTCCGTGGATCAGTTTACCGGTGCGGATTATATCCTGCTGAGCCATGTCCATGGCGATCATTGCAATTTGACAGGAGAATTGTGGAATCGTTTTTATGGAAGAGTGCTGGTTCCAGCGGATTGTGCGGAAGAAGTAGCAAAAGTTTTTGATATTCCCTATGCGGCAATTTATCCATTGTATCCGGGCAATACCTATTATTTCGATGATTTCACATTGAAGGTATATCCTGGTGCTCACGATAACCGGGCATTCCGTGAAGGAAAATTTCAGCGTCCAAGCGATGCACGGGTTCTGTATGACGGTTCCGAAGGATTCGGACTGTCATGTCCGTGTCGTTTAGGACCGTTAGGTTCTATGTTTAATTTTAACTATGTGATCGAAACAAAGAATAACTACCGGATCGATTTCAGTGCCGGGCGGGATTATGAAGAACACTGTCAGCATGTATGGGATGAAAAGCCGAACCTGATGTTAAGACACCGGATCCGCAGTTATACGCCGGAAACCTATGCAAATATGATTGAACAGATGGGGGCGCAGCTTGCCATGCCGCTTCATCATAACAACGCAAGGGCAACAGGAGAGGATTTAAACGCTTATTTCAAGCAAGTAAATGAAATTCTAAAGCAGCGTGGAAGTACAGCACGTGCATTTAATCCAGAGCCATACAAATGGTATCAGATCTGCACGTCCATTCTTCCAGAATAACTTAGGGGTAGGAATACGAAGGAGATATTTATGAGTCAGTTAACGATTTGTTTGATTATTTTTGCAATCACCATCATCGGTTATTGCAGCGGAAAATACAGTCTGGCAACCATTGCTATCACATCTTTGGTGACATTGACCTTGACTGGTTGTTTGCAGGCGAAAGAGGCACTTGGATATTTTGCAAATAGCAACGTTATTATGATTGCTGGTATGTGCATTGTAGCAGCAGGATTTAACCGGACAAAATTCTGTACCGCTCTTGCAGACCGCATTTCGTCCATTGCGAAGGGCAGTCTGACGAAAATGATGATCGGATATGTAGTGATTGGCGTTCTGTTAAGCCAGTTTGTTCAGAGTCCGATTTCAGTCATTGGAATTGTTGCTCCAATGCTGATCGCGTCTGCGGAGAGTATGGGATTAAAGCCAAGTAAAGTAATTTTCCCAGTTGGCATTGCAACGATCATAACCTGCTGTACACTTCCACTGGGAGCTGGCGCAACTATTGCTGGTGAGCTGAATGGATATCTGGAAAGCTATGGATATACCGATTTTACCATTGGATTTTTAGATCCGATGATTGCCCGTCTTCCATTATTAATTATTGCTTCTTTATACTGTATTTTCACAGCTGTAAAGTTAGCTCCAGATGAGCCGACAGCAGAAATTGCGATTTCAGGCAAGAAAAAAGGAAATGCAGCAAGCTTAAATAGTTTTCAGGAGGCAGCGGGTATCTTTATTTTCTTTGCAGACGCAATTGGTATGATGTTTGCGTCCAAGATTGGACTGGCTTTATGGCAGGTAACCGTAATTGGTGCGTTAGCAATGGTATTATGCGGTGTGCTGAAACCAAAGGAAGCGAGTGCTGCCATTCCATTAAGTATGCTTCTGCTGATCGTAGGTGCCCTTGCAATTTCCGGGGCCTTAAGTGCAACAGGTGCTGGTGAACTGATCGGGGCTCATATGGCAAATATGGTAACCGCAGTGGGAGGCAATTCCTATCTGGTAGGACTGATCTTTTTCATAGTGCCATTTATCCTGACCCAGTTTATGTCCAACCGTGGTACCATGATGATCTTCTATCCGATCGCTATTGCGACCTGTTCCGCAGCAGGTTTAAACCCAACTGGCCTTGTGATCTTAATCCAGGCGGCATGTCTGTCAGCGTTTATGACACCAATGGCAACCTCTGGAGTTGGCTATATCATGGGATGCGGCGGCTATGACCAGAAATCTATGATCAAACAGTCTATTCCACTGGCTTTGGTCTGCTGTGTGGTATCTGTTGGCTGGATCATGACTATGTTTCCATTAAAATAAAAAAAATCCCCGTCTTCCACCATGAAAAACCAGCAGAACCCTCTACCGATTTTTTCATAAATCTGTTAAAATAGAGTTATAGTAACTGTACGGCAGGTCAGTGTAGCTGTCATGCAGGTTGCAGGAAAATACAGGCAGGAAAAGGGAGGGCGATGGATGAAAGATACATGCAGACGGATGCGGAAATCAGTGAAAACTTATGCCAGGATGTGGCTGGCAGGATTTCTTCTGGTGATAATGTGTCTGAATGGAATTACCGTATTTGCGGCGGATATTCCGAATCACACGGAAGACTTTTATGTCAATGACTACGCAGGAATTTTCAGCGATGAGCAGAGAGACAGGATCGTGGAGGCTGGAAAGGAGCTATATGACGGGACCACGGCTCAGGTGGTGGTTCTGACTATTGACAGCACCAATGGAGAGGCCATCAGTGATTATGCCCTGGAAGTTGGAAGATCATGGGGTGTCGGTACCAAAGGGGAAAATAACGGCGTCCTCATTGTTCTGGCGGTGAAGGATCGCCAGGTATGGGTGGCAGTCGGTTATGGACTGGAGGGACAGCTTCCAGATTCCAAGACCGGACGTCTGATCGATGAGAATGCCATTCCTTATTACAAAAATGATGAATTTGCCGATGGAACCGAGCAGCTGTATTTTGCTCTTCTCAATGAAGTGCGCCAGGAATATGGTATGGACACTGTAGATGCGCCGGAAGCTGCATCTGCATCGGATGATATTGATTGGGTGGGAGTGCTTTTTGCCATTGGTATTGTGATTGTTCTGGTCATTATCGTGATCATCATTTCTAACCGTCCGGATAAAAAGGGCGGCAAACGATCATCAGGAAGCGGTTATAGTGGCGGTTTTGATAATTACAGCAGCTATGACAGCGGAAGCAGCTACAGCGGAAGCAGCGGTGGCGGAGGAAGCTTCGGCGGCGGCGGAGCCGGACGAAGCTTTTAAGTGAGCTGGGTCTCAGCACAGAATCTGATTATTTGGCAGTTTGACTAGTCCTCAGACAACACCTTTAAAAGTACTTCCTGCAGAGCCAGAGCAGCTTTGGAGTGGTAACGTCCAGGGGCCAGTGCGGCAGCCAGTTCCGCAGAAGCGCCGTCTGATCCCAGCGACAGAAAATGTGCATCCCGGAAATAATGCCGGGAACTGTAGTAGGTAAAGGCCAGCCCATGGCCTGCAGCAGCCAGTGCGGCGGCCATAAGAGCTGTCAGGGATTCGTTGCAGGTGATGGGCTGGAGTCCGTTTTTATTAAAAATACGGCGGGCTTCCCTGCCGAGAATCGTATCGTAATCACTTAAGAAAAATTCGTATTGAATGGCATCAGTTAAGTTTACATAACATGGAATCCGGGAAGTGGTCTGGGAGTCAGAAGAGAACTTCCGGGCTGCTTTTGTTATGGGATGATTTTCGTGGGAGATCAGACAGATCTCGTCCCGCATCACAAAGGTTGGCTGGATCCTGGAATCAGAAACCGGAAGGACCAGCAGCGCGATATCAATTTCTCCACTTAATAACATTTGTTCCAATGCCATGGAATTCTTTTCAACGATCTGCACCCGGATTCCCGGGTAATCCAGCTTGAATGCATTTAATACCGGTGGCAGCAGATAGGAGCCGCGGAAGCCGCTGATTCCAAGGATCACGCTTCCACTTTTTAATTCCTGGAGATCCTGGATCTCATCCTGGGTCCGGTGATATTCTGCCAGAGTGGCATAAGCATATTTGACCATGATATTTCCGGCTTCTGTAGGACGGACACCCCGGGAAGTGCGGACAAATAATGGACTTGCCATATTGCTCTCCAAAGTCTGGAGAAACTGGCTTAAGCTGGACTGGGCCATATAGAGCCGTTCAGCGGCCTTTGAGATACTTTTTTCCTCTGCGATCGCAATCAGATAATTCAGTTCTTTGATTTCCAAGATAAGATTCCTCCATACAAATAGCCATACAAATAGCCATAGAAATAGCCATAGAAATAGCCATACAAACAACGATACCAATATCGTTGATCAGGCGTGTAAATAGCCATCGGTTTTACCGATGACAAGTATATCATATTTTGCCTTTTCCTGCTATCAGAAAATAGATACAATAAAGGAGCTTAAGCAAATGAGAAAAAAATAACAAGAAGATATATCGTAACGATGAAGGTACTGAATAGTTACGATAAATTCAGAAAAGAGGGGAAACGATGGGAAAAGTATCCATGAAAGGTGTCTGCGATATGCATGTACACACCAATCCAGATCTGCGACTGAGAGCTTATGATGATTTTGAACTGGCAGATGCAGCGATCCGTGTAGGAGCGAGAGCCATTGTCATCAAAACTCATCTGGGATTTACCGTAAACCGGGCGTATCTGACGAACCAGTACGTGAAGCGGGTGTACGGGGAGAATACTGGATTCACCATGTATGGCGGCGTTGTGATGAACAAGGTGATCGGTGGCATCAATCCGGAGGCAGTAGAAAAAGGACTGAAGCTGGGGGCAAAAGAGATCTGGCTTCCGACCCAGTCTGCGAAACGCCATTTAGAGAAAATGGGCAAGAACCCGGCCGATGGGATCGAACTGGTAAGAGATGGCAAAGTGGTTCCTGAATTGTTAGATGTATTCAAACTGATCAAGGATCATGACGCAGTGTTAGGAACTGCCCATGTTTCACCGGAAGAGGCATTTGTGGTGGTAGAGGCTGCAAGAAATGCCGGGGTGAAGAAGATCGTGATCACTCATCCGGAATGGTGGGTAGTAGATATGAGTATGGATGACCAGGTGCGTCTGGTGAAAGATTATGATGTCATTCTGGAACGCTGCTATGCCCAGAACATGGGTGGCGGCGCCTATAAGAGCAATCTGCCGGATAACTTAGAGATCATCAAAGCGGTGGGATATGAGCATGTGATGGTAGATACCGATGGTGGACAGACAGAAAATCCGCATTGGGAACTGGCATTGGAAGAGTATATGCAGTATCTGGTAGATCACGGAATTCCGGAAGAGCAGGTTTACTATATGACAAAAACCATTCCATATCGGCTTCTTGGAATCGAAGAATAGGAGGATCAGAAAATGTTAAGTGCTGCCATTATTTTTGCCATTGCACTGGCAATCTTTTTAGGATATAAGACCAAGATCAACACCGGTCTGTTCTGTATTGTATTTGCGTATATTATCGGATGCTTTGTAATGGGATTAAAGCCAAAGCAGGTCATCGCTTACTGGCCGACCAACACCATGTTCGTGATCTTGTCGGTGTCCCTGTTCTATAATTTTGCAGCGATCAACGGAACTCTGGAGAAGATGTCAGGTTCCCTGTTATACATGTGCCGGAAATTCCCGGGGCTGCTTCCATATGCATTACTGGCAGTGGCAGTCATCCTGTCAGTCATGGGAGCTACTTATTTCACAGTTCTGGCATTCTTAGCACCGATTACCCTGGTAATTTGTGATGAGTCCAGAATGGACAAGCTGACCGGTGCTGTTGCCATCAACTGCGGCGCACTGGCAGGCGGAAACTTCCCGACCTCCAACTTAGGTGTGATTTTCCGTGGTCTTGCAGACACTGCATTTGAGGCATCTCCGGATGTAGCAGCAGTCAATACCTTTGGAATGGAAATGAAGATTTTTATCTTCTCCGTTGTATTTTCTCTGATCTTAGTGACGATTTTCCGTTTTGGATTCAAGGAAAACCGTAATATCGGCAAAGGCGTTACCTTCAAAAAACCAGAAGCCTTCACCAAAGACCAGAAATTAACCCTGTCCCTGATGATGATCATGATGGTAGTTGTCCTGATCTTCCCATTATTACAGGTTCTGATGCCAGGTAATGCAGCCATCAAATACGTCAGCAGCAAAGTGGACGTAGGTCTGGTAGCCATTATTTTCGCAGTGATCGCACTGCTTCTGAAGCTGGCTCCACAGAAAGAAGCAATCGCAAGAATCCCGTGGAATACCATCGTGATGATCGCCGGAGCAGGTATGCTGATCGCTGTAGCTGTCGAGGCAGGTACCATCGAAGCTCTGTCCACCTGGATCGGTTCTAATGTACCGAAGCCACTGGTACCAATCGCATTCAGTATCGTTGGCGCGATCATGAGCTTCTTCAGCTCCACTACCGGCGTTGTAGCGCCAGCTTTGTTCCCGCTGATCCCGAACCTGGCTGCTTCCGCAGGCTTAAGCGCTTCTGCCCTGTTTGCATGCACCATTATCGGTGCCCAGTCCAGTGCCATCAGCCCGTTCTCTTCCGGCGGTTCCTTAATCTTAGGTTCCACCCCACATGAAGAGGATCGGAATACGCTGTTTAACCGTCTTCTGATGGTAGCGGTGCCGATCAGTGTGATTTTTGGAGCAGTTTATAATTTTGTGATCGCAATGGTGCTGTAAAAGAAAAGAATGATTCATGTTCAGTAACAGAAAACTGTCATTTCTTTGAAAAAGGGAGATGGCAGTTTTTTAATTTGATATTTGATTATTGAAATGTAACGCAAATAGCGTTACAATATAGCAAAAGGAGGTGATATTAACATGGAAAAAACAGCAACATTAAATCTGAGAGTGAATCCAGTCGTGAAAGAGCGAGCAGAATCTGTATTATCCAAGTTAGGTGTTCCGATGTCGGTAGCTATTGATATGTATTTAAACCAGATTTCGCTAACTGGCGGAATTCCGTTTCCGGTAACTTTACCCAAAGTTCCTGATGAGATCAATATGGATGCTATGACGGAGGAACAGTTGCAGACAAAATTAAAAAAGGGTTATGATGACGTAGAAGCAGGAAGGACTCATAACGCTGCAGACGCATTTGCAGAATTTAGAGAAAGGCACAAACTATGAAGCAATACCTTGTGAAAATCACTGACGAAGCGTTGGCGGATATGGAAAGACTATATCATTATATTGCGTGTGACCTTCAATCTCCAGAGTATGCGTTAGCGCAATATAATCGTATAGCAGAAAAAATCATGAAATTATCTGTTTTTCCTAAAAGGTATCGGTTAGTCAAAGGAAAGACAGCGGGATCGAAAGAAATTCGCCGAATGCCAGTTGATAATTATTTAATATTTTATCTAATAAAAAATGAAGAAGTTTATGTAATCAATGTTCTTTATCATGCGGTCAATCACTGTAATCATCGAAACAGAATCTAATTATCATAATACACAATGAAAAAATATCTTTGATATCAAATAAAAATTCCAAAATATTTGACATTATTCCAAAAACATTTGATAAAGTTCCGAAAAAGTGGAAGTAAATTCCTTTTCCTTTCGCCACAGAGTTTTTCATTTCTCCCACAGAATTGCTGGAAATATCAAGAAAAATCTGGTAAAATAGAATTAACTTTAAATACATACAGTAAAAAACTGTAAGAGGAGGCGCGTATGAAAAAAGGTTTGTTAGTTGTCGGTATGATTGTGGTGCTGATTGGCGGCTTTTTGATCGGTTCTTATAATGGCTTGGCGTCCAGCAGAGAGAATATCGCAAGTGCCCAGGCAGATATTGATACGATGCTGCAGCGCCGGGCAGATCTGATCCCGAACCTGGTCAGTACGGTGAAGAGCTTTGCAGCTCATGAGACCGAGGTTTACGACGCAGTATTAGAGGCGCGTACCCAGCTGATGAATGCCAGCACCATGCAGGATAAGGCTGATGCGGATGCGGCGCTGGATGCGGCACTGACCCAGTTAAATGTTGTAGTGGAGGCTTATCCGGAATTAAAGAGTGATACTACTTATATAGGATTGATGGATGAGTTAGCCGGAAGTGAGAACCGGATCTCTACCGCACGAAAAGATTATAATGAAGTGGTACGTTCTTACAACCAGAGAATCGTCACATTCCCAACCAGCATTCTGGCGAATATGTTTGGCTTTACAAAGGCTGATTATTTTGAGGCAGCGGCAGGTGCAGCGACCACACCAGACGTAGGCGCGTTACTGGGCAAGTAAAACTATGACATACTAGTTAACGAAGTCTTTCCTGCAAAATCAAGCACAGAAGGATTCCGGGAGTACATTGGTATAAAAAGGGGAGGAAAGACTGCATGCAAATTCTGGGATATATCATCGGTTTTATACTGATCCTGGCAGTGATCTTTATCCCGATCTGCCTGGCGGCATTTGGCGTGCCATTTCTTCTGGTTTTGCTGTTTCGGCTTCTTCGTGGAATTTTGTATTGTTTTTTGGATCTGTTTACGAAGAAAAAACGGATACCCGGATACTGGAACAAGAATTTTGGACGTGAAAGTCTGAAAAATCTGGCTGGTAAATGCTGTTACTGGGCATTCCTGATCATCACCTTCTTCTTTGACAGCGATGATGATGGAGGCAGTTCCGACAGCGGCAGCTCCGGAGGTGGAGGCAGCTTTGGCGGAGGCGGTGCAGGACGAAGCTTTTAAGGTATTTTACCGCAGCTTCAGCCATTTCTGGAAAAATTCCTCATTGTGTAAAAAGAATATTTATGGTAAACTGATAACTCCTGTTTATGAAAAAATAAGCAGGAGTTATTTTTACGATATTTATAAAAAGGAGACGAAAGTATGATTAAAGACGGATTTATGTATATTGCAGTGCTGATCTTTGTGGCTGCAGTACTTGTAAACCTGCCGAGGATATTCAAAGGCAGAATCGCCCAGAATATTTTCAGCTTCGCCCCGCCTGTGGTTTTGATCTACATGGGAATGATGCTTTTATGCACGATGAAAATGTGGGATCTGGGGGAAACAGCAGAGGCATACAGCACACTCAAAAACCCGGTTCTCTATGCAATGTTGTTTTTAATGCTGCTGCGGTGTGATATGAAAAAGATCCTGAAGCTGGGACCGAAGATGCTGATCGGATTTTTTGCGGCAAGTATCTCCATCGGGCTTGGATTTGTGGTGAGCTTTGCAGTTTTTAAGGGATCTCTGGGACAGGAGGCGTGGAAAGCCATGGGCGCCTTGTGTGGAAGCTGGATGGGAGGCGGCGGCAATATGCTGGCCATCCAGGCGGCGTTAAATGTCAGCGAAGATGCCATGGCGTATGCGTTGGTGATGGATTCCATCTGCGGAACCTTTTATGTGATGTTCCTTCTGTGGGCCATTGGATTTTCCCATAAATTCAATGCCTGGACTAAGGCGGACACCAGGGCCATTGATGAGGTTGGAGCAGCTTTAGAGGAAGAGGCCAGAACCAGTACGAAGCCTCTGGTATGGCAGAATATCCTGATCTTAGTGGGTGCAGGCTTTTTAGTTTCCGCAGTATCCCAGGAACTGGGCGTGCGGATCAACCAGGTACTTCCGGTGTTTGACAAAGCCACCTGGACGGTGCTGGTTGTAACTGTTCTCGGTGTGGTCCTGGCTATGACGCCATTTGGTAAATTAAAGGGAACCGAAGAAATCTCTAATGCCATGCTTTACATCGTTATCGCCCTGATTGCCTCCAGAGCAGATCTGTCCACCATGGGCAACGCCCATATCTGGCTGGCAGCGGGAATCCTGATCATCGTGATCCATGTGGCTGTGATGGTGATTCTGGCAAAAGTGCTGAAAATGGATATTTTCACCTGCGCTGTGGCGTCTTTGGCGAACATTGGCGGAACTGCAACCGCCCCGGTACTGGCTGGCGCTTACAGCAGTGCGCTGGTTCCTGTGGGAATCGTCATGGCGCTGCTTGGATATGTGATCGGAACCGGAGGAGGACTTCTGGTGGCGAATCTGATGCGGCTGCTGGCGTAAGCAATATTTAAGGTCAAAAAAGGAGGAGTGCTGCGAAACAGCACTCCAAGGGGTAAAAGGTTATACTGTCGTCTGCCGCTCCCCGGCAAGACGATTTTAAATACAATAGAAAATTTACTTTATTAAAACTCCCCGCAGTTGGTTTAATCTAGTTCTTCACCAGTAAATTTGTCAAATGTGTAGCGATTGCTGGAACCAATCATGCGCATGTAATCTTTGATAAAATCTTTCATGGCTTCTTCTGCAGCTTCATGCCATTCCATATACTGAATGTCAGGCTGTTCTTGAAGAACTTTTATCATACTGTCTTTTGCATGATTCATGAGGTCTGTGCAAACATTAATTTTGTTGACGCCACAAGCCACAGCTTTACGGATGTTTTCTTCTCCGGCACCACTTCCTCCATGAAGTACTAATGGAATATTCAGCCTATTTTTTAATTCTGTTAATCGTTCAAAATCAAGTTTAGGAATCATATTTTTAGGATAACTGCCATGAGCGGTTCCAATTGCAACGGCAAGACAATCGCATTGAGTTCTATTTACGAATTCCTCTGCCTGATCTACATTCGTATAGAGATCAGCATTTTGTCCGTCAGCATTCGCTGCAACACCTACATGACCTAATTCTGCTTCTACAGAAATACCTTTTGCATGGGCAAGAGCAACAACTGCACTTACTCGACGGATATTTTCTTCGAAATCATAGCTGGAAGCATCAACCATAACACTGGAGTATCCACAGTGGATTGCGGTTACAATATCTTCCATATTAACACCATGGTCAATATTCAACGCTACAGGAACTTCAGCGCGTTCAGCGAGGTTTTGAACCATTGGTGCCATAATATATGGATAAGCGTGAGCTTTCATTTGGCGTGGGGAAATATTTAAAATAACTGCGGAGTGTTCTTCTTCAGCAGCTTCAATACATGCTTTTACCTGTTCCATATCTACAACATTGATGGCCATAACAGCATAATGGTTTTTATGCGCATGTAAAAGCATATCTTTCATGGATGTATACATGTTATGAACTCCTTATGATTCTTGCTCTTCTACAAGAAGAGGTTTCTTGATTGTGGCATAAATGATACCAGTAACAACACTTCCCAGGAACCACAGACCGATGAACAATAAAGGATTGGAGGTTAATGGGATTGCGAAAACACCGCCATGAAGAGCAGGGGATTCCAGACTAAGCATCAGGCAGAGACCGCCGGTTAATGCACCACCGATAGCAGTGGAAAGGATAACTCTTACCGGATCCTTGATCAGGAATGGAATACAGGCTTCTTCAATATAGCAGCAGGATAAATAGAGTGCGGATTTCGCATTTTCTCTATCATCATCAGAGAATTTTTTCTTGCCGCCAAGGAATGTTGCAATGGCAATGCCAAGAGGAGCGGTCATACCAGAACACATTTTTGCGGAAGTTGGAACGAACAGACCCTCTGCATTTAAACCATTCGTGAATGCGGATACGGATTTTCCGATTGGGCCGCCATAATCAACACACATTCCAGCACCGATCACTGCGCCTAACAGGAAACGAGAAGCGCTGCTTAAACTGATCAGCCATGCCTGAAGAAATGACATGAACCAGGCGATAGGACGTCCAATTACGTAGTACATTAACATACCACAAACCAGTGTACTGACTACAGGAATAACCATGATGGACATAATACCCTGGAAATCTTTAGGAACGTTGACTTTCTTGATAGCCATTACGAAGTAACCAACCAGAAAACCGCCAAGGATACCACCAAGATATCCGGCATTAATTGTGTTCGCAATTGCGCCAACCGCAAAACCTGGTGCCAGACCTGGTTTATCAGCCATTGCGTATGCTGTAAAGGCTGCAATTACCGGAACTGTAAAGGACCATAAGCTGCTTCCGATTAAATAAATTACCTTAGCAAAGGAATCAATGTTTGCCATTTCGGCACCAATGTTATAACCGCCAAGCAATTTGGCAATTGCCTGAAGAACGCCGCCACCAACGATGACTGGAATCATGTAGGATACACCAGTCATAAAAGAATCTCTGATAAATGCTCCAGTACTTTTTTTCTTTGCGCTTTTTCTTTTGATTTCAGCCATTTTATTCTAATGCCTCCAATAATTCTGATACGATACCATCGGGATCTTTTACTGCTTCCTGGACGCCTACGGTTAAAGTAGGTACATCATTAAAGCGATCAATATTTTTGATGCGGATATCACTTGCGATGATGCAGGCATCGCATCGTTTGATATCTTCTTTGGTGATTTCATTCTCTAATCCCTGCGCGCCTTGAGTTTCTACCTTAACTTCATGTCCGGCTTTTTTCACTGCCTTCTCCAGATTCGTTGCTGCCATATAGGTATGAGCGATACCTACTGGGCAAGCTGTAACACATACAATATACATAGTGCTAAACCCCCTTTTGTAATACTTTTTTTATATCTTCAACAGATGTAGCTTCCAGCAGGCCTGACCGAAAGTCATCATCCATCAAATTCCTTGCTAATGTTGACAGCATAGTTAGATGAATATTATCACTGTTATCAGGGGCTGCCAACATAATAATAAAGTTTACGGGAAGCCCATCGAATGATCCCCAATCAATCCCTTGTTTTAATTTTACCATAGTAAAAGCGGCTTCTGTTACTACCTGGTTTTTACAATGTGGAATTGCGATATGCATTCCAATTCCAGTGGCAAATTCCTTTTCGCGATCAAGAACTCCTTGAATGTAAACGTTTTGATCAGAAACTTTTCCTGTCGTATACATTAATGCTGCCACTTTGCGAATTGCGTCTTCCTTTGATGATGCATCCATATCAAATTTGACTAATCGCTCATCGACCATTTTGCTAAGATCCATATTTTATTCCTCCAAAATAGATTCGGTTCGTTGTCATGTGTCTATCATAATGGAAAAACAAACAAAAGAAAAATTGAAAATTTTCACTAATATGGTGAAAAAGTTGATAAAAATGGCAGAGTAATTATTGTGATTGAAAATAACAGACAAAAAAACACAGTATTAGAAGACCAATTTCATCATTTTCACCATTCTGGTGCAAAATTCCCATTATTATTTTCCTTAAAAAGAAATTATAATGAAATCAACTTAAAATCAAAATAGGAAGGAGTTAAACGTTTATGGAGAATTTTGAGTATTATACCCCTACAAAAATAATTTTTGGAAAAGGTGCAGAGGAAAGGGTCGGCACAGAGATCGCTTCACGTGGATACAAGAAGGTTCTTGTACATTTTGGAGGAACTTATCTTCAGGAGAACGGAACACTGGATCGAATTCATAAGAGCTTGACAGAAGCAGGGCTTACTTATATTGATTTGGATGGTGTAGTGCCGAATCCACGCTTGGCACTTGCTAAAGAGGGAGTGGAACTTTGTAAAAGAGAGGGGATTGATTTTATTCTTGGCGTAGGAGGCGGAAGCGCCATTGATTCTTCAAAAGCAATTGCCTATGGATTGGCAAATGATTTTGATCTGGAAGATTTGTTTATGGGACGTATAAAAACGGATAAGATTTTTCCTGTTGGATGTATTACGACCATTGCAGCAACTGGTTCTGAAATGAGTAATTCTGCAGTCGTTACCATACAGACGAAAGATCAAGGGGTTTTGAAACGATCATATAATCATGATTGTGCAAGACCGTTGTTTGCAGCCATGAACCCGGAATTGACCTATACACTTCCAGCATATCAGACAGCAAGTGGTGGCGCGGATATTATGATGCATACATTGGAACGCTATATTACCCATGCTAAAAATGTTGAACTTTCTAACAGAATTGCAGAAGGTTTACTGGTTACAGTGAAAGAAGCTACGAAAAAGGCATTAAAAAATCCATGTGACTATGAGGCGCGTGCCAATCTGATGTGGGCTGGTTCTCTTTCTCATAATGGACTTACAGGTACAGGGCGTATTAATGATTTCCCGGTACATAAGTTGGGGCATGAGTTAAGTGCTATGTTTGACGCAACGCATGGGGCAAGTCTGACTTGTACATGGGGAGCATGGGCAAGATATGTATATAAGAGTAATCCGGCAATTTTTGCAAGATTTGCAGTGAAAGTATTTGGAGTAGAAGAAAATTTTGACGATGTAGAGGCAACTGCATTGGCAGGAATTGATGCTTGGGATGACTGGTGCCGAAGCATCGGTATGCCAGTAACTCTGACAGAACTGTTAGGCTTTACACCAACAGAAGAACAGTTAGAGGAAATGGCAGAAAAAGCAGCAGCAGTGGGCGGAGGGAAAATTGGTTTATTCCAGTCTCTTGATAAGAATAATATTCTTGAGATTTATAAAAACGCGCTGTAAACTATAATCATATTTAGAATGATTCAGAAAGGAAATGCAGAAGTATGCTAACAACAAGAGAAAGAAAAATCCTTGAATTGTTGTACAGAAATGAGAAGGCGTTGACAACCGCAGAGATTGCTAATTCTCTGCATATCAGCACACGCACGATTAAATCTGACATCCCTAAAATTAAGGAAGAAATAGAATCTACCGGTTGTGGAATACATACACAGGCAGGTAAAGGAATATGGATTTCTTATGATGAAAGAGGAAAGAAATTTCTTGATAGTATACTTCTGCATGAGAACCATTCAGAATCTAGTTTGCCGGAAATTCGAAAGTATTATATTGCTCTGCAGGTGTTGGATAGTGATGGATATATTTCTATGGAGTCTATTTCAAACTCCCTTTATGTCAGCCAAAGTACGGTTGTAAGTGATTTAAACCGGTTGACTAAATTTTTTGAACGACAAGGCTTAAAATTAGAAAGAAAAGCAAAGTATGGTGTGCGTATTGTGGGGGATGAAAAGCAGATTCGTATTGCAAAGGCAAATATCATCCGCTCGGTGATTGTTTCTCAGGGAAATGATGTATCTGCAAAATTACAGCCATTTTTTCAAGAAATAAATCTTACGCAAATTAATACGATCCTTCAAGAAAGTGAAGAAAGCTACGGATATGTTTTAGCAGATTCCTCGTATTCGGATATGATCACGCAGTTAGCGATTATTGTAAAACGATTACGTCTGGGTAAAAATTGTACCATTAGTTCAGAACAGTTTGCACAATATAAGGACAGTGACGAGTATCAAATTAGTACATATATTGGCAGAAAGCTTGAAGAAATTTTTCAAGTAACTTTGACGGAGGGAGATATTACTTATATTTGCATGAACCTTTCGGCAGCTAAACTATTGCGTGATATTGGAATGACATCCGATGATTTTGGAGTTCTTGATACCGGAAGTACGCTTCAGACGCTGGAAACATGGAACCGGATTATTGGTCAGGTCAGCGATATGTATGATGAAAATCTGCTGGATGATAGTACTTTTAAAACGGCTCTTTTTGTTCATTTAAATGGAATGTTTAAACGTTTGGCTAATCATATCTATCTGGAAAATCCCATGAAAGAGATGATTAAAAAAGAATTAATATATGAATTAGAAGTTGCTACATATATGGCCGGTCTTCTTCAGATGGAATACCAAATTCAACTGAGCGAGGATGATATCTGTGATATTGCATTGTATATTGGAGCTAGCCTGGAACGTAAGAGGGCTCAACGGAAGAAATCTTTTTCGAGAGTGATACTTGCATGTGGAACGGGTATGGGGACATCTCATTTTGTAGAAGCAAAGTTAAAGACCTACTTTCCGGATCTGAATATTTTGAAAGTAGTTCCTGCGTCTCAAATAGAAAAAATATTGAATCAAGAAGAAAACCTGGATTTGGTTATTTCAACAGTTCCCTTGGTTTCAGAGAAAATTAACGTAATACAAGTGACTCCTTTATTGAATGAAAGAGATATTCAGAAGATAAAATCAGCAATTTATGCGCCAAAACAAACACAGGATTTCAAGACAGTGCAGTATAAGACATTATATTCATTATTAAATGATCGTATTTCTATTTTAAAGTGTGACTGTTGTTCGAAAGAGGAAGCAATTGAATTTTTAGGAAAGCGTCTGTATAGTGAAGGTTATGTAGATGAAGGATTTTTAGAGTCAGTATTTGCAAGAGAAAATCTTTCGCCCACAGCTATCGGTAACGCTTTTGCTATCCCACATGCATTCGGAAACCATATAAAGAAACAGGGAATTGGATTAATGACTTTGAGGCATCCAGTAGCTTGGGGAAGTAGAGAAAAAGTACAGATTATTATGATGCTTTCGATAGATACGCAATTGAAGGATCAATTTAAGGTGATTTTTGCAGAACTAGCAGATTATACAAAAGATATGAATGCGGTCGGCAGACTTCTAAAGGCAGAAAAATTTAGTGATGTGGTGCAGATATTAAAAAATAAAGAGGTCTGATATGAATGTTTTGAAGAAAAGATGGGGATATCTGTTCATGGCAATTATTCTTTTGTTGTTTATGGGAATTGGATATGCCTTTTCTATTTTTGTTGTTCCAATCGAAAAGGATTTGGGACTAACGCGGGCGGATACTTCATTTGTTTTTACCCTGTGCTTTGTGTGTTTTGCAATGGGATCTCTAGTGACGGGATTTTTGATGCATAAAATATCATCGGCATTACTTTTGAAAATTGCGGCATGCATGTTCTGTGGGGGATTTATTCTTTCAAGCCGTGTGACGATGTTATGGCAGTTATATTTCACTTATAGTATATGTGTTGGTTTTTCTATAGGAATTGCTTATAATATTACAGTCAGCATTCTTCCAATGTATTTTCATGATAAAGTTGGAATTGCTACCGGTATGTTATTAATGGGGTTTGCTATGAGTACAACACTTCTGGGACCGATCTGTGAAGCTGGTATGTCTTTGTGGGGATGGAAAACAATGTTTTTTGTGCTTGGTATCTGTGGGGCGGTGGTTTTAGCAGCTGCAAGTGTGATTATTCATCATCCAACAGAAGAACAAAGAAAAAATCTGACACAAAAGGAACATTTGGTAAATCAGGGTAAAGAACTTTCACCATCTGGAATTTTGAAAACTAAGTTATACTATGTTTTCTTGCTTATTTATATCACGATTGGTGGAGTGGGAATGGCTTTGATTAATCATGGGGCGATGACACTTCAGGAAGATCTTTCGGTCAGTGCGTCAGCAGCGGTATTTTTGATTGGAATTGTATGTCTGTTTAATGGAATTGGACGAGTTGTATGGGGGCTGATCTATGATCGCATCGGAGATTCTTCTTGCCTTAGGTGTCTGGGAATACTTTTGGTTGGCTCCATGCTTATGATTCTGTTGTCGCTTGTGATAGTAAGTCCGATGATGTTTGGAGTAGGCATGGGAGTGGCACTTTTATGTTATGGAGGAAGTTCCAGTTTGGCCCCTATTTTGGTGAGAGCATTATTTGGAGAACAGTATTTTTCTATGAATTTTGCGGTTACAAATATTGGCACAATTATTCTTTCCTGTGTGCCAGCATTAATTGGTGCATTGCAAATGAATTTTGGAAATTATCAAGTCCCTTATATGGTTTTATTGGGATTAGCGGTGATAGCATTAGTAATGACTATTATTTATAAACCATTGCAGCTTCGCTTTTCATTAATAAAATAGAAATTGAGTTAAAATACATCTGGAAATGGAACTTGTGTGTGCAAGAAATGTTTTCCAGATGTATTTTTATGTATTTGACGCAAGGCGGATGAAATGGGGGGAGAAAAACAGACTAGGTAGAAAGTTCACGGTTTCGTTCTTTCACCCAAGTGTGATTTGTGATATACTAAAAATGATTGATTCAATTCGAAATTTCAAATAGAAAGGAAGACCATTTTAGCTATGAAAAAGATGATTTCCTGGAATGTGAATGGACTTCGGGCCTGTGTAGGCAAGGGGTTTTTAGATTATTTTAAGGAGATGGATGCGGATATTTTCTGTATCCAGGAGAGCAAGCTTCAGGAGGGCCAGATCGAGCTGGACTTAGAGGGTTATCACCAGTATTGGAATTATGCCAAGAAAAAGGGCTATTCCGGTACGGCATTATTTACCAAGGAAGAGCCGGTTTCCGTCGCTTATGGCATCGGGATCGAGGAGCATGATCAGGAGGGACGTGTGATCACGGCAGAATTTGCGGATTATTACGTGGTGACCTGCTATACGCCAAATTCCCAGAGCGAACTGGCGAGACTTTCTTACCGGATGACCTGGGAGGATGCATTTCTGGCTTATTTAAAGGGACTGGAGCAGAAAAAGCCTGTGATCTTCTGTGGAGACTTAAATGTGGCCCATGAGGAGATCGACCTGAAAAATCCGAAAACCAACCGCAACAATGCCGGTTTTACAGATCAGGAGCGGCAGAAATTTACGGATCTTTTAGCGGCTGGATTTATTGACACATACCGCTATTTTTACCCGGATACGGAAGGGGTATATTCCTGGTGGTCTTACCGGTTTAAGGCCAGGGAGAAGAACGCCGGCTGGCGTATTGACTATTTTTGTGTATCAGAGTGTCTGAAGGAGCGTCTGGTCAGCGCATCCATTCATACCGAGGTGACGGGCTCTGATCACTGTCCTGTGGAGCTGGTGATCTCATGAATTTAGTGACCATTGAACATCTGACCAAATCTTATACGGAACGGCTGATCTTTGACGATACAGATTTCTCCATCAATGAAGGAGAGAAGATCGGTCTGATCGGCATCAATGGAACCGGAAAATCTACTTTATTAAAAATTGTGGCCGGTTTAGAGGAGCCGGACAATGGAACCGTGGTACGAGGAAGAAACCTGGATATGCGTTATCTGCCGCAGAACCCGAAATTTACGGAGGGTGATACCATCATCGAGAGCATTCTCCGGGACAATGAAGGCCATCCCCACATCTGGGATATGGAGAGTCAGGCGAAGACCATGTTGACCAAGGTCGGCATCTATGATTTTGACGTCAAGGTAGAAACCTTGTCAGGCGGACAGCGGAAACGAGTGGCGCTTGTCAGTACGCTGATGGCGGACACGGATCTGTTGATCCTGGACGAGCCAACCAACCATCTAGACAGTGATATGGCGGACTGGCTGGAAGATCATCTGAAGAAATTCCGCGGCGCAATCCTGATGATCACCCATGACCGTTATTTCCTGGACAGTGTGGCAAACCGGATCGTAGAACTTGATAAGGGCAAGTTTTACAGCTATCAGACCAATTATGAGGGTTATCTGGAGATGCGTGCTGAGCGCCTGGACATGGCTCAGGCATCGGAGCGGAAACGCCAGTCTATTTTACGGGTGGAGTTAGAGTGGATGAAGCGTGGCGCCAGAGCCCGTTCTACCAAGCAGAAAGCCCATATTCAGCGATACGAGGCTCTGCGTGACCAGAAAGGCCCGGAGCTTGACCAGAGTATGGAGCTGGAGTCTATTTCCAGCAGACTGGGCCGGACGACTGTGGAGCTGGATCATCTGTGTAAGGCATATGGAGATAAGACGTTAATAAAAGATTTCACCTATATTTTCCTGAAAAATGACCGGGTTGGAATCATCGGCCCCAATGGCAGCGGCAAGTCCACGCTGATGAAGATGATCGCTGGATGGGTACAGCCGGACAGCGGAACCATCGAGATCGGCCAGACCGTGAAAATGGGCTATTTCTCCCAGGAAAATGAAGCTATGGATGAGAGCCTGAAGGTGATCGATTACATCAAAAATGTGGCAGAGTATGTACAAACTAAGGATGGAAGCGTCAGTGCCTCTATGATGCTGGAGCGTTTCTTATTCCCATCCAGCGTCCAGTACACTACCATTGACCGTTTATCTGGCGGTGAGAAGCGGAGACTGTATCTGCTGCGGATTCTGATGGATGCGCCAAACGTACTGCTTTTGGACGAGCCTACCAATGACCTGGATATCCGGACCTTAACGATTCTGGAGGACTACCTGGATTCCTTCCAGGGCATTGTGATCACCGTATCCCATGACCGATATTTCCTGGATCGTATCGTGCGGAGGATCTTTGCTTTTGAGGGCAACGGCAAGATCACCCAGTATGAGGGCGGTTTCACCGATTATCAGGCGGCGGTGCTGCGGAAAGAGGTAGAGGCTGAGGCGATGGCAGCAGGCAATCCGAAGGCAGGCGTCAGATCAGATAAATCAAAGGATGAAAACTCTGAGGAGGACTCCAAATCATCCAAAAAGACCTGGAACGGCGGTCCCAAAAAGCTGCGTTTCACCTACCAGGAGCAGAAGGACTGGGATGTGATCGAGAGCCAGATCGAGAAGCTGGAAGAAGAGATCGCAGATCTGGACGTCCAGATGGAGAAAGCTGCCAGCGATTTTGTGAAACTGAAAGAACTGATGGATCGCAAGGCACAGGCTGAAAGCGAGCTGGATGCCAAGATGGAGCGGTGGATGTATCTGAATGATCTGGCGGAGAAGATTGAAAAGCAGTAGATGAAGAAAAGTGTGAAAATAGGTATCAAAAATAAAGCAGATATGGGAGAGCAGGGTTGAAGCAGTTTAGAGTGGTGGCAGAAACAGACAGAAATTACCCGATGGGGCTTACGATTGATGGAAAGAGGATTCATGTGTCGGTGAAATGGCCGGGTAGTGCCTGCAGTCTGGTGTTGACGGAGGAGAAGGGGGAGACGGCTGTATTTGAGATGGCTCCGGAGCTTCGGCAGGGGGATGTGTGGAACCTGACATTGGAGACAGACCGGCAGATCAAAGGCTGTTTTGTGTATGGCTTTCAGACGGAACAGGGATGGCTTCCGGATCCTTACGGAAAAGTGTTCCGTGGACGGGAGATCTGGGGAGTGGAGACAGGTTTTAAGAGAAAGCTGGAGACAGTTGCCGGACAGACCGTGTTTGACTGGGGAGAGGACAAGCGTCCTCAGATCCCCTATGAGGATTGTGTGATCTATAAGGCCCATGTCCGTGGTTTCACGAAGCATCCAAGTTCTCATGTCCGTGACAGAGGAACATTCCGGGCGGTGATGGAGAAGATTCCATATATGAAGGAACTGGGCGTGACGACCTTGGAACTGATGCCGGTGATGGAATTTAACGAGGTGCGGGAAGAGACGGAAGTGCGTATGGTGAAGCTACCTGTGGAAAACCAGCCGCCTAAATTAAATTACTGGGGATACGGTGACAGCTTTTTATTTGCGCCCAAGGCTTCTTACAGCTCCGGCAAACGGAAACACCCGGCGACAGAACTGAAAACTCTTGTCAGGGAACTTCATAAAAACAACATGGAGTTAGTTCTGGAGCTGTACGTCAGCGGAAAAGAAGATCCGTCCATGGTGCTGGATGCTGTCCGTTACTGGGCGAGAGAATACCACATTGACGGCATTCACCTGGTAGGTGATGCGCCCTTAAAGCTGATCGGGCAGGACCCGTATTTAAGCCGCCTGAAGCTGTGGGCAGAATACTGGAATGGGGTGGACGAGGGAAGCCACCGCCGTCTGGGCTGGTACAATGAGGGCTTTTTAAGAGATATGCGTCAGGTATTAAAGGGCGATGACGGAAGCTTAAACCGTCTGGCTTACCGGGCAAAGTTAAATCTGGAAAATAGCGCTGTGATCAATTATATGGCAGGAACCAATGGTTTTACGCTGGCAGATATGGTTTCTTATAATGAAAAGCACAATGAAGCCAATGGCGAGCGTGGAAAAGACGGTCCGGAGGAAAATGACAGCTGGAACTGTGGCGCAGAAGGGCCGACCAGGAAAAGGAAAGTGCTGGAGCTTCGCAAAAAACAGATGAAAAATGCGGTGCTGATGCTGTTTTTCAGTCAGGGAACGCCCATGCTTCTGGCTGGTGATGAATTTGGCAATTCCCAGTCCGGCAATAACAATCCTTATTGTCAGGATAATGAGATCACATGGCTGAACTGGAACCAGCAGAAGAGCAATGCGGAATTTTACCGGTTTGTAAAAGCAAGCATTGCCTTCCGCAAGGCGCATCCGGTTTTTCATCAGGTCAAACCGCTTCTTGGTATGGACAGTTTAGGCTGCGGCCAGCCGGACATCTCCTGTCATGGGATGAAAGCATGGCAGCCGGATTTTTCTGATTCCTGTCATCAGCTTTCCATCATGTATTGCGGAGAGTACGGACACAAGAAAGACGGAACCAGGGACGAGGATTTCCTTCTGATCTACAATATGCACTGGGAGCCGTATTTGTTTGCCCTGCCTAAGCTGTCGAAAGGACGCCGCTGGCATCTGGTGGTGGATACCGGGCGGAAGGAATCAGAGGATTTCCAGGAGAATGGAAATGAACCAATGTTAGAAGAGCAGATGACCTATGAGGCGGAGCCGCGTTCCATCGTAGTCCTTATGGGAAAGATGCACCCGGAGCTGGAAGAAGAGCTAAAAGTGAGAAGAACGCGGCGGGAAAAACATAAAAACAGAGTATCAACAACGAAAGGACAGACACCATGAAACAATATGATTACGTGATCGTAGGAAGTGGGCTTTTTGCCGGAGTCTGGGCATATTTAGCGAATAAACAGGGTAAGAAATGCCTGGTGATCGAAAAAAGAGACCATTTAGGCGGCAACATCTACTGTGAAGATGTGGAAGGTATCCATGTCCACAAATACGGCGCCCACATTTTTCATACCAGCAACCGGGAGGTATGGGATTTTGTCAACAGTCTGGCAGAATTTAACCGCTACACCAACAGCCCGGTGGCTAACTACAAGGGCGAGATGTACAATATGCCATTTAATATGAATACTTTCAGCAAGATGTGGGGCATTTCGACTCCGCAGGAAGCGAAAGACATCATTGCCAGCCAGCGCTCCAGTATCACAGGCGAGCCTAAGAACTTAGAGGAGCAGGCCATTAGTCTGGTGGGCGTGGACATTTACCAGAAGCTGGTGAAGGGCTACACCGAGAAGCAGTGGGGAAGAGACTGTAAGGAGCTTCCGGCCTTTATCATCAAACGGCTTCCGGTCCGTTATACTTATGACAATAACTATTTTAACGATCTATACCAGGGAATCCCCATCGGCGGTTATAATGTGATCATCGATAAGCTATTTGAAGGCTGCGATGTGGAAACCGGCGTGGATTATCTGGAAAATAGGGAGAAATATGATGCATTAGGAGATTGTATCGTGTATACAGGAACTATTGATTCCTATTATGGCTATCAGTATGGAAAACTGGAATACCGCAGTCTGCGTTTTGAGTCCCAGGTGCTGGACACCGATAACTATCAGGGTGTTGCGGTGGTCAACTACACCGACCGGGAAACTCCATACACCAGAGTGATCGAGCATAAGCATTTTGAATTCGGAACACAGTCAAAGACTGTGATCACCAGAGAGTATCCGGCAGACTGGGAAGAAGGCATGGAGCCGTACTATCCGGTTAATGATGAGAAGAATCAGGATCTTTACAGCCGGTATGCAAAACTGGCTGAGAAAGAGAAGCGGGTGATCTTTGGCGGACGTCTGGCAGAGTACAAATATTATGACATGGATAAGGTGATCTTATCTGCCCTGGAACGGGCGAAAAAGGCCGGATTATAAGGAACTGAATAAAAAAACGGATTAATAAGAAAAAATAGATTTATGTATTAGAAAACACGATAGAATAATAGTAGAATTTTGCATAAATTTGTTTTATAATATTAATTCGTGAGTTTTCATGAGAAAGAATATCATGACCGGATACTAGAGAGGGAACAGTGCTTATGAAACCAATTTTGGAAGTACGAAATCTGACAAAGATTTATGAGGGCGGTGTGCTGGCCAACCATGAAGTGAACTTCAGCGTGGAAGAAGGAGAGATTCATGCGTTGGTAGGCGAGAATGGAGCCGGTAAAAGTACACTGATGAAGATGCTTTATGGAATGGAGAGTGTCACCTCCGGCCAGATTTTTCTGCGCGGAGAAGAAGTGCATTTTAACTCCAGTAAGGATGCGATCGATCATGGCATTGGTATGGTGCATCAGCATTTTATGCTGGTTGATTCCCTGACTGGTGCAGAGAATATGATGCTGGGCGTGGAGCACCTGCCATTTGTGGTAAATAAAAAATCTGATATTCAGATCACAGAGGAGATTGCCAGACAGTACAATTTTGAGATTGATGCGACCCGCCGTGTCCGCGACATGAGCGTTGGTATGAAACAGAAGCTGGAGATCTTAAAGATCCTGTACCGTGGTGCGAAGATCATTATTCTGGACGAGCCGACTGCAGTTTTAACACCACAGGAGACCGAGGAGCTGTTTGACCGTCTGATCGGGTTAAAGAAAAAGGGAATGACCATTATCTTTATTTCCCATAAATTAAAAGAGGTAAAACAGATCAGTGACCGGATTACCGTCTTAAAGAGCGGCCATACAGAAGGGACTTACCGGATCGATGAGGTGACGGAGGAAGATATTTCCCGACTGATGGTAGGTCGTGTGATCTCCTTTGATTATGATAAGAAAGAGCTGCATCCGGACAAGGAGCTGCTCCGGGTAGAGAATCTTCATTACCGGGATAAATTCGAGGTCAGCAAGCTAAATGGTGTGTCTTTTACCTTGAAGGATAAAGAGATCCTGGGAATTGCCGGAGTCGATGGCAACGGTCAGAGTGAACTGATCTCTATTATCACAGCCGGAATCCGGTGCAGTCAGGGAAAAGTTTATCTGAAGGGAAAAGATGTGACCCATGATTCTATCGGTGAGATCCGTAAGACCGGACTGGCTTATATTCCGGAGGATCGTATGTATGATGGCTGTGCGGAGACCATGTCCGTGGCAGAGAATCTGGTGGTTTCCAATATTGACAGCTTTGCCAATCGGTTGAAAGTGATCAATACCAAGAAGATGCGGGAACACTGCATTCAGCTGATCAAAGAGTATAAGGTAAAAACCCCTTCTGAAAAACAGAAGATCAAGAGCCTTTCCGGTGGTAATATCCAGAAGGCCATTGTAGCCAGAGAGTTCAGCAGCGGAAGTGATGTGCTGATCCTGGATCAGCCAACACGAGGCGTCGATATCGGAGCGATTTCCTTTATCCATTCCAAGATTTTAAGCATGCGTGAGGCGGGAAAGGGAATCCTGCTGATTTCTGCAGACTTGAATGAGCTGCTCTCCTTAAGCGACCGGATCCTGGTTATGCACAAGGGCAATATTGTGGCAGAGCTGGACAACCGGAAGAAAGAGGTCAGTGAGAAAGAACTGGGTCTCTATATGCTGGGAATTAAGACACAGGAGGGCATGGGCAAATGAAAAAGACAGGACAGAAAACAGATTATGTGATGAAATATTTCAGCGTGATCCGTATCATCAGTGCCATTGCCATTGCGCTGCTGATCGTATTTGCCATCATTTTTATGGTAAGTGATCAGCCGGTATTTGCGATCCGCAAGCTGGTACTTGGGCCGCTGGAGACAAAGAGAAGCTTCTTTAATGTGCTGGAGAGAGCGGTTCCACTGATCTTCTCCGGACTGGCATTGAATATCATTTTACGAAGCGGCGTGTTCAGTATCGCAGCAGATGGCTCCTTCTATATGGGCGCTGTTGTGGCGACAGCCATGGCGGTGAAGGTCCAGTTACCGAACATTGTACATCAGTGTGCACTGATTCTGGCAGCAGCGATCGTTGGCGGACTGATCTCCATGCTGCCGATCATTTTTGAGAAATATACCCGTGTGAATGCGACGGTGCTTTCTATTATGTTTAACTCCATTTTTTACTATGTGGGTTATTCCATCGTCAGCGCTTACCTGCTTGAAAAGACCGGCCAGTGGGGCAGCTCCTATTTCCTGGATACCGCAAGACTGGGCAATCTGATCAAGGGAACCAGCATGAACTGGGGATTTGTGATCATGATCGCTACGGTATTCTTTGTGGTGTTCCTGATGGAGAAGACTTCCTTCGGTTATAAGGTAAGAGTCACCGGTATTAACAGTGCATTTGCGAAAAATGCCGGTATTAAGACAGGAAAAGTAATTTTGACAGCTTCCTTTATCAGTGGTCTGATCGCTGGTATGGGTGGTGCAGTGGAGATGGTCGGTATGTACAAACGTTTCCAGTGGCAGACCAGTGTCAACTACGTCTGGGATGGTCTGATGGTACATATGTTAGCCAATGAGAATCCGTATTTCATTCCGGTGACAGCGTTCTTTATCGCATATCTGCGTATCGGTGCAGAGATTATGTCCCGTGCGACAGATCTGGATAATGAGATCGTTGCGTTCCTCCAGTGTATCGTGATTCTGCTGGTAGGTGCAGAGCGGTTCCTGGCTGTGATCAAGAAGAGAAAAGAACAGAAGAATGCACTGCTTCAGGCGCAGGAAGCATCTGAGAAGGAGGTATAAGCAGTATGGAATTTCTGATTTCTCCAAATTTTTGGTCTTCCGTGCTTGCCAGTACTACACCGGTTCTGTTAGCAACGCTGGCAGCCAATATTATGACAAAGGCAGGCATGTTCAACCTGGGTATTGAGGGTACGATGCTGATGTGTGCCCTGGCAGGTGTACTTGCCAGTGCGTTTACAGGAAGCCTGTTCCTAGGCGCGCTTCTTGGCGTACTCCTGGGAATCTTAGTTTCCTTTGTTTTAGGTTATTTCATTTTGAAGATGAATGCGCCGATGAACGCCTGTGGTGTTGCGATCAACTTAGCGGCAACTGGCGGCACCGTATTTATTCTGGCTATGGTGTGTGGAAGTAAGAATAACTCCACTTCCATCGTTAGCGCAAGCTTTCCGAACATCAATATCCCGATTTTAAAGGATATTCCGGTTCTGGGACAGATCTTATCCGGTCAGAACTTTGTAACGTATTTAAGCTGGATCTTCGTGGCACTGACGGCCCTGATGCTGTATGGCACCAGACTTGGCGTGAATATCCGTGCAGTCGGTGAGAATGAGGAAGCAGCACGTTCCGCAGGAATCAACGTTCTGTTAACCAAATTCATCGCGCTGGCGCTGTGCGGCGTGTTCTGCGCGTTTGGCGGTATGTATCTTTCTATGGGAGCGATGCACTCCTTTACTGCAGGAATGGTTTCCGGACGTGGCTTTATGTCCCTGGCTATGGATGCCATCGCCCAGGGTAATCCATTGATCGGATGCGCAAGTTCCTTCCTGTATGGATTTTCCGATACGATCACCGTGTACTTACAGCTTTATAGTAAACTGGATCTGAAGCTGATCAGTGCATTTCCATATGTGTTTATTTTAGTTGTTTTGATGATCATCCAGGCTTGTCGCAAGATGATCGAGAACAGAAAGCAGAGAAACCTGGGTTAAGGCTTAAGGCGCTTTGTCGATAACAATTCATTTTTAAAGGCATCAAATGCCGGAAAGGGGAAACATGGCACAGGAGTATTATGATCCATGGTCAAACACAAAGACCAAACATGGTCTGGACGCAGATCTGGTGATTTCTGCATTGCAGAAATGCATTAGAAGAGGAGACGAGGCTACAGCAATGCGTATGGCATATGAGCTGTATGTAACCTCTACATTCCACGAGGAGAAGATGTGGAACCGTCTTTTAGTAATTCCGATCGAGGATATTGGCTTTGGCGATCCGATGGCAGCGGTTATTGTGAAGAATTTAAACGATCTGCGTAAAGAGTTCGCTTATGGCGATGGCGACCGTTCTATTTTCTTCCTGTATGCGATCCGCTACTTATGCAAGTGCAAAAAAGAGCGTTCCACAGACCATATTAAGAACATCATCATGAGAGAATCTGAGAAAGGTCAGGTTCCGGAAATCCCGGATTATGCGATTGATATGCATACCATCAAGGGAAGAGCCATGGGAAGAGATGTATTCTTCTTCTTAGACGAGGCAAGCAAGGTAATGCCACAGTGGGAAGGCTACGATGATTCCTATCGTCAGCAGCTGTATCAGATGTGCAAGGAAGAGGCAGAGGCTGAGAAAAACGAAAAATAAGTAATGGCTGATATGACATTACGAAATAAGCATGTGGTAACTTTCGCTGCGGATGCAGCGGTTACAAAATACAAGAAAACCAAGATATAAAATCAGGAGGACATTATGAAAAAAGTTATGGCAACCATGCTGGCAGCAGCAACAGCAGCAACCATGTTAAGCGGATGTGGCAGCAGCAACAGCGGATCTACTGAGACAAAAGCAGCAGAGACTACTGCAGCAGCAGAGTCCGGAGCAAAGGCAGAAGAGACAACTGCAGCTGATGCAGCAGCAGACGGCGAGAAAAAAGAGATCTATCTGCTGATCAGGGCAAGAGGCGATTTATCTTACTGGGACAGCATGGCAGACGGCGCAGATAGAGCAGCTGTTGATTTTGCAGATCAGGCAAATGTACATGTGATTGAGACAACTGCTGATAACCAGGCAAACTTAACTGCTATGTATGAGGCTGCTGACAAGGGCGCTGATATGATCATCACCGCTGGCGACTTCATCGACAACATGGTAACTGTAGCAGAAGAGTATCCAGAAATCTCTTTCCTGATGGTAAATGAGAAGATGGAAGGCTATGATAACGTATATGCGATCGACTTTTCCACAAGCCAGGCTGGCTTCTTAGCAGGTATCGCAGCAGCAGACGTTGCTTCCCAGGGACTTGAGGGAACATCCGGTAATAAGACAGTTGGTTTCATCGGTGGTATGGATGAGGTTACTGTTATCGAGGAGTTCTTCATCGGCTATATCCAGGGTGTAAAATACTATGATCCAGAGACTACAGTTGTATACAACTATGTTGGTGACTGGGGCAACCCAGACAAGGGTAGAACCCAGGCTTTAGCTCAGTACAACGATATGAATGCAGATGTAATCTTTGCATGTGCAGGTGGTTCCGGTAACGGTGTTCATCAGGCAGCTTCCGAGGTTGGCAAATATGTCATCGGTGTTGACTCTGACCAGTCCGCAACCTACGCAGAGCAGCCAGAGATCCAGAAGACCTTCGTAACTTCTGTATTAAAGAAGATGGGTAACGGTATCTACAAAGTAATCGGCGACTTCTTAAACGACGGTACTCTTCCTTATGGTAAATACGAGATCTTTGGTCTTGCTGAGGATTCCGTAGGTATCGTAGAGAACGATCTGTATGATCAGTACGTATCCGATGCTGGTAAAGCAATGATCGAAGAGGCTAAGAAGGGTATTGCTGATGGCTCCATCACTGTTGAAGGTGCAATCGGTAAAGAGCAGAGCGAAATCAAGGCTGAGATCGAAGAACTGTTAGCGAAGTAATTGATTTGCAGAAATTGCTTGATTAAGCGTGTTTCATGAAAATGGAATAAAGTAAGATAAGAATCCCCGGTGGGAGCCAGAAATGTGACTGATTCTTACCGGGGATTTTCAGACTATGATGAATTCACAGTTTGATTTCTGGTCAGAATGGACTCTTGTCATGCATTTTATTCCGGATATACCAACCGTTCTTCACTGATATGATCCAGTACTTCGTTCACATACTTCTTCGCCAGATATTTTGCCATGTTCAGGTTCATATCCAGGTAGTTGCCGCAGTCCTTCGCTGCAGCGCCAGGAACTTCTCCTTCAAAATCCCGGATAAAGGTAAACATGCCTTTCATCAGTGGGATGATGTCCTTGGACTCATAATCTCCAGCCAGAAGCAGATAGAATCCTGTCCGGCATCCCATCGGGCCAAAGTAAAGGACATGATCCTTCATGGTCGGATGGTTACGCAGATAGGTAGCGCCTAAGTGCTCAATGGTATGTATTTCAGCCGTATTCATCACCGGCTCATAATTCGGCCGTGTCATGCGGATATCGAAGGTGGTGATCACCGAATCTCCCGCATGGTCTTTTCTGGACACATAAAGACCGGGAAGAAGTTTTAAGTGATCAATGGTAAAGCTGGTAATTTTTTCCATGTATGATTAATCTCCAAATACTTTTCTATAATCTTCTTTAAATTTTTCAATGCCTGCATCAGTTAATGGATGCTTGGTCATCTGCATCAGAACCTTAAATGGAACGGTTGCGATGTCAGCGCCTGCCTTCGCACAGTCTATGACATGGATCGGGTTACGGACGCTGGCTGCGATGATCTGGGTCTGGATGTCATGCATCTGATAGATCTCCATGATGTCGTTGATCAGGTCGATACCTGGCATGGAGATATCATCCAGACGACCCAGGAATGGGGATACATAAGTCGCGCCGGCCCGTGCTGCAAGTAATGCCTGTCCGGCAGAAAATACCAGTGTTACGTTGGTTTTGATGCCTTCAGCAGTTAAGGTCTTTACTGCCTTTAAGCCCTCAGGAGTCATAGGGATCTTTACAACCATGTTTGGATGGATGGCTGCGATCTCTCGACCTTCCTTTATCATGTCTTCAGCCTGGGTGGTAGTAGCCTTTACTTCACCGCTGATCGGTCCGTCAACGATAGAAGTGATCTCTTTGATGACTTCTTTGAAATCACGGCCTTCCTTTGCGATCAGAGATGGGTTGGTAGTGACACCACAGATAATGCCCATATCGTTCGCCTGTCTGATCTCATCTACATTTGCTGTATCAATAAAAAATCTCATGACAAAAAACCCTCCTTAAGAAAATGAATTTGTCGCTAGCCCTATTCTAATATAATTTCCGGTAAATCTCAAGCACCTGTTCCCTGGATAACGGAACAAAGTTATTGGCCATCAGACGGCCCTGCTCGGTCATAACAGAGTCGGTAAAGGTTTCTAATTCCTCTTCCCTGACGCCATACTCATGGAGCGCTTTCTTGGGAAGCAGGACATTTAACAGTTCTTCCAGCTTTTCATACACTTCTCTGGTATCGCAGCCTAAGATTCCTGCGATATGCTGGTTTAAATCCGCAATCTTGCCGTCAGATTTTAACTCCATGTATTTGTTCATAACACCTGTCAGCATCGCGTAGTTTGCCTCACCGTGTGGAATATGGTAGGTAGCGCCTAACGGATAGCTTAAAGCATGAACAGCCGCGCAGCCTGCATTTCCAAAAGAAATACCTGCGTAGTTGCTGGCAAGAAGGAAGTCCTCTAAATAGTCCATGCGGGCTTCCGGGCCTCTGGCAGCGATCTCTTTGTAGCCATTTAAGATCATGGAAATGGCTTTGTAGCCAAAGAGGCGTAGCGTAGCGTTGCCCTTCGGAGAAAGGCTGGACTCCATGGCATGGATCAGGGCGTCAATGGAGCTGGTGGCAAAGAATTTGAAAGGCAGTCCCTTTAACAGCTCTGGAACCAGAATGGCGCTGTCTGCATACATACAGTCATTGGCAAGTCCCTTCTTAGTATGACGTCTGGTCAGTGCCAGGATGGCGATGTTGGTCACTTCACTTCCGGTACCGCAGGTTGTAGGAACTAATACCAGCTTTTTGGTCCGTTTGATCGGAAGTTTTCCATCGTATAAATCTTCGATTGGGAGAATGGAGTCTAAAGCTAGGATTTTAGCGATATCGATGATGGTACCGCCGCCGATATGATACTGATCAACGAATTCCTGACAGGTCTGAAAACGGTAAATCGTAGGACGGAGCATAAGTTCCTGCATAATGAAAATCCTCCTCATTCAAAAATTTGGATTCATTTTATTCCCGGCAGTGGAGCCGGTCAAGAAAAATTTATTGATTTTTTCGGTTAATGGCTCTTAAAGCGGCTCGTAGTATATCATCTGGCGTCATCTGGAATCGTTTCTTTAAGTAACCAACATCACCAACCTCGCCAAAGGTATCGTGAACGCCGATCCGTTCCAGCGGGACCGGACAGTTCTCGCTCAGGACCTCGGCCACGGCACTTCCCAGTCCACCAATGATGTTATGGTTTGTTGATGGTATCATTTTAAAAAGAAAAGAAAGAAAAGACATTGACCAGACATACATATCAGCTATATGATTGGATGTACAATAGTGTCAGGATATAAGGATGTGGTATGCATGGCATATACGCTGCGGGGATCAGGATCAAGATGTTCCGGTATATCCAGTCACTGCCGGAGGAGATACGGCAGATGGCAGACGAGTACAGGCTTCCGATTTCCTTTATTTTCAATTCAACGATGTTGGGGGCAAAAAACCGTTTGCCCCAGGTATCAATTAAATTAACAGGAGGAAGATGCAATGGATATGAATTATGTAGTTTCATTTTTGGAGAAAATCGTCAATATCCCAAGTCCGAGCGGATATACGAAGGAAGTCATGAAAGTGGTAGAGGAAGAGGCAAAGGGCTTCGGCTATGGGGCAGAGTACAGCAGGAAAGGCGGACTGATCATCACGGTTCCCGGTAAAACAGGGCATTGCCTGGGAATTTCTGCCCATGTGGATACCTTAGGAGCAATGGTGCGTTCGGTTACTTCCGAAGGAAAGTTAAAATTAATTTCTGTTGGCGGATTTACCATGGAAAGTATCGAGGGTATGTACTGTAAGGTGCACACCAGGACCGGAAAAACTTATACGGGAACGATTCTGACCACATCCCCGTCTGTTCATGTGCAGGATGATGCCAGAACCCTGGAACGCAAGGAGAAGCATATGGAGGTGCGTCTGGATGAGGTGGTCCATAACGCTGAGGACGTGGCAGAACTGGAGATTGGGACTGGTGATTTTATCAGCTTTGATCCAATGTTTGTGTATACAGAAAGTGGCTTTATCAAATCCCGTCATCTGGATGACAAGGCATCTGTAGCGGTACTGATGGGCGTGTTAAAGGACATGGCAGAGCAGAAATTTGTACCGGAAATGACAGTGAAGCTGCTGATCAGCAATTTCGAGGAAGTGGGTTTTGGCGCAAGCTGGGTTCCGGAGGATGTGGAAGAGCTGCTGGCAGTGGACATGGGCTGTGTTGGTGACGACCTGGCAGGAAATGAATTTGAAGTCAGCATCTGCGCGAAGGACGGCGGTGTACCGTATGATTATGACATGACGAATAAGCTGATCCAGATTGCGAAAGAGCGGAAGCTGGGGTATGTAGTAGATGTATTCCCACATTATGGATCGGATGTCGGGGCAGCGTTAAAGGGAGGCAATAACATCCGCGGCGCACTGATCGGACAGGGCGTGCATGCGTCCCATGGAACAGAGAGAACCCATGTGGAGGGATTAAAGCAGACGCTGCTTCTGGTTGAAGGTTATATTGGAATGGAGAAAGCCGAGTAATAAGATGAATCTGTAAATTGGATTTTAGTCTGGACGAAAAATGCATGATTTTCTTTTAGCAGGCATAGATATAAAGGGAAAAAGCATGGAGCGTCTGGCATGAAGGAATGGTATCGGTGTTCTGCGGATGAGGTGTTAAGAGAGTTTGGCACCTCATCTGCCGGTCTGAACCGGAAAGAGGTGATCCGGCGTAGGAGGCAGTTTGGAGAGAACCGGGTGACAGAAAGCCGGAAAGATCCGCCCTGGAAAATCTTTTTTAAACAATATCAGGATCTTCTGGTGATGATCCTTCTGGCTGCTGCAGTAATCTCTTTTCTTACAGACAATGGAGAAAGTACCCTGGTGATCTTTCTGGTTGTGACCATGAACGCTGCCCTGGGAACGGCGCAGCAGGTCAAGGCCAGAAAGTCCCTGGAGAGCCTGAAACGGCTGTCAGCGCCCCATGCGGCAGTGATCCGGGAAGGACGCCGACAGCAGATCGAAGCCTGGGAGGCAGTGCCGGGGGATATCCTTTTGCTGGAGGCGGGAGATCTGGCTGCGGCAGATGCAAGAATCGTGGAATGTGCTTCCCTGCAGGTCAATGAAAGTTCGCTGACAGGAGAATCAGGGGCTGTTTTTAAACGTCAGGAGCCTTGCGTCCGGGAAATGCCGTTGGCGGAGCGCAGCTGCATGATCTACAGTGGTTCCCTGGTAACGGGAGGCCGTGGGATGGCGGTGGTGACCGCAACAGGCATGGAGACAGAGATCGGCCATATTGCGGACATGATGAATGACGCAGGAGAGAAAAAAACACCTCTCCAGATCAGCCTGGATCAATTTGGAAGCCGCCTGGCAGCAGCAATTCTGGTTGTCTGTCTGGCGGTCTTTTTTTTAAGCATTTACCGTGGCATGGCTGTATTAGATGCCCTGATGTTTGCCGTAGCGCTGGCGGTGGCGGCGATCCCAGAGGCTCTTGGCTCCATCGTTACCATCGTCCAGGCCATGGGCACCCAGAAAATGGCCCGGGAACATGCCATTATCAAGGATTTAAAGGCGGTGGAAAGTCTGGGCTGTGTGTCTGTGATCTGTACGGACAAAACCGGGACATTGACCCAGAACCGGATGCATGTGGAAGAACTGGGACTGGTGGAAAATGGCAAGATCCAATGGGTGAAAGAGGCACATCTGACTGCCCACCGGGGACGGCGGCAGCGGGAAACAGCGAAACAGCTGCTGCGCGGGTGTATGCTGGCGGGAAATGTGGCGGTTCTGGACAGCAGGAAACCACTGGATCAGAAGCCTGCGGTCTGCGGTGATGCGATGGAGGTGGCGCTGGCAGAGGCGTATGTTTCCCTTGGCTTTACAGAGGAAAAACAGAAGCAGGAAACCAGCCGGTTAAAAGAATTTCCGTTTGATTCTGTCGGAAAGTCCATGAGTGTGATATATCGGAAAAACCAGGAAATCTTCTTATATATGAAGGGGGCGCCGGAAGTGGTGCTGGGCAGATGTACAAAGTGGTGGTGCGGAGTGGAGCGGCGCACCGGCTCAGAAACGGCTCAGACAGAACTCACAGCAGTTTTAACAGAAACAGAACGAAAACAGATCCGGGAACTGGTTTCTGAAGCTGGTTTAAGGGGGCGGCGGGTGATCATGGCAGCTTACCGGCGGCTTCCCACCGGCTGGGAGCAGCTGGAACGGAAAAAGGTGGAAAAGGATCTGATTTTCCTTGGTATGGCAGCCATGACAGATCCTCTCCGCCCAGAAACGAAGGAAGCCGTAAAAGAGACCAGGGAGGCGGGAATTTTCCCGGTCATGATTACGGGAGACCACATCGAGACAGCCATGGCTATCGGAGAACAGGCGGGGATCCGTACACCTGGGGATCTGGCTCTTTCCGGGGCTCAGCTGGACCAGATGGGAGAAGAAGAGCTGGACCAGAAATTAGAGCGGGTCAGTGTCTATGCCAGAGTATCCCCGGAGCATAAGCTGCGGATCGTCAAAGCATGGCAGAGAAAAGGAAGGATCACTGCGATGACCGGAGATGGCGTCAATGATGCCCCGGCTTTGAAACAGGCGGATATCGGTATTGCCATGGGCAAAGGCGGAACGGAGGTTTCCAAGGAAGCCTCTGCCATGATCCTGGCGGATGATAATTTCGCCACCATCATAAAGGCGGTTGCCAATGGCAGAAATGTTTACCGGAATATCTTAAATGCCATTCAGTTTTTGATGTCCGGCAATATGGCGGGTATCTTGTGTGTACTGTATACAACTCTAAGAAATCTGCCAACGCCATTTGCACCGGTTCATCTGCTTTTTATGAATCTGGTGACCGATTCTCTTCCAGCCCTGGCGATTGGCATGGAACCGCCGGAGGAAGGGCTTTTGAAGAGACCGCCGAGAGATACGAAACGGGGGATTTTGACAGGAGCCTTCCTAAAAGAGATCACGATCCAGGGATTTCTCATTGCGGCCTGTACCATGACGGCGTATTTAGCTGGATTATATGGATGGCCGGAATGTATGGCGGGAAATGTGACTGGTTCCAGTGCTGTAGCGGCGACTATGGCATTTTCTACCTTAACATTGGCCCGCTTATTCCATGGATTTACCTGCCGCAGTCACCGGAGTCTTTTCAAAATCGGCATTTTCAGTAATTTGTACACGGTCATGGCATTTGAAGCGGGCATTGTCCTTCTGGCAGCAGTACTGTTTGTGCCGGGACTCCAGCGGGTATTCATGGCAGCAGATATGTCAGTGGAGCAGTTTTGCCTGGTAGTGGGCCTTTCCTTTGCTCCGACGGCTCTGATCCAGATGGGAAAAATGCTGAAGCATTTGTAAGAAAGTTTGCGCAACGCGTGAACAGTAACGTAAGAAACTCTCCGAGGCAGTTTTGATTTGCGATTGCCATTCGGTAGGGTAAACAGTATAATAAAGTAAATGAAGGTACTGAACAGTTACATAACAGGAGTTAATTGTAAGCAGAGGTATCCGCAGGATCAGGCTCGGAATGTTCACAGGAGTACAAAAAACGCAAAGGAGGAGTATGACATGAAAATCGTTACATATGAAGTGGAAAATAAGACAAAGCTTGGCATTTTCAGCGCAGATGGACAATGGGTTTATCCGTTGGAATGCTTTGGCATAGAGTATCAGGAGATGCAGGAAGCCATCGCGGAGATGAGCGATTCCGAGATCCAGCTTTTAAACCACATGAGTAAAAAAGACCCTTATGAGACCCCGGGCGCAGCCCGGATCGAGGAAGTGAAGATCCTTGCTCCGATCTTAAGACCGAAGCAGGATGTGATCTGCCTGGGTATTAATTATATGGCCCATGCAGAGGAATCTGCCCGTTATAAGAAAGAGGCATTTGGCGGTGAACGTCCGTATGCTATTTATTTCTCCAAACGTGTCAATCAGGCGGTTGGTGACAAAGAGGGTATCCCGAGACATGCAAACCTGGTGGAGCGTCTGGATTATGAGTCTGAGCTGGCTGTGATCATCCGCAAGGACGCTTACTGTGTATCAGAGAAAGACGCAAAGGACTATATTTTCGGTTACACCGTGATCAATGATGTCAGTGCCAGAGATGTACAGACCCGTCATCAGCAGTGGTATTTCGGCAAAAGTCTGGATGGATTTCTGCCAATGGGACCATGTATCGTGTCTGCGGATGAGATCGCGTACCCGCCGAAGCTGCCGATCCGCTCTTATGTGAATGGTGAGCTGCGCCAGAACAGCAACACCGAGCTTCTGATCTTTGATATTGACCATGTGATCAGCGAGTTATCCCAGGGTATGACACTTCAGGCCGGAACGATCATCGCAATGGGAACTCCTGCAGGAGTCGGTATGGGATTTGAGCCTCCAAAATTCTTAAAAACTGGCGATGTGGTGACCTGTGAGATTGAAGGAATCGGACGGATCACCAATCCGATCGTGGAGTGATTGCTATGGCAAAGAAGAATTCCAGAGCGACCAGGGCCAAGATCGTAAGCGCCGCCTGGAAGCTGTTTTACGAGCAGGGATATGAGGATACCACGGTAGAGGAGATCATCGAGGTATCCCAGACCTCCAAGGGCTCTTTTTACCACTATTTTGATGGAAAGGATGCCCTGTTAAGTACTTTAAGCAGTCTTTTTGATGAGAAATATGAAGAACTGATGGAGACCCTGGATCCGGAAATGAACGCCATGGATCAGCTGTTGTATTTAAACAGTGAGTTGTTTGGCATGATCGAGAACAGCATTTCCCTGGATCTGCTGGCAAGACTGCTGTCTACCCAGCTGACCACCAGCGGCGAGAAACATCTGCTGGATCATAACCGCATCTATTATAAGCTCCTCCGCCGGATCATCGCCAGGGGGCAGGAGAAGGGGGAACTGGACAGCAAAAGCAGCGTCAGCGAGATGGTGAAGCTATATGCCCTGGCAGAGCGTGCGCTGATGTATGACTGGTGTCTGTGCGGTGGTGAATATTCCCTGCGGAAATACAGCGCAGATATTATGCCCGGTTTTTTAAGCAGTTTTCTTCCGAAATAGAGTGCACATAATCTGCAGCTGAATGACCGCGTCGGGAACACAGAAGGTGCTGTGAGAAGCTGGAGAAAAGCCAAGTTTCGTCAAAAAAACAAAAAGAATGTTTTACGTTTGAATAATATTTTTAAGAATCGTCTAGTCTGAAATCCTTGTATTTCATAATAATACAAGGATTTTTCTTTAAAATCGTACAGGATTCAGTCTGCACACCGTTCTGTATTGCGTTCTATAAAAAACAGTGCTATAATCGCCCCATTCGAACGAAACAGGAGGGCATGAGTATGGCATCTATAGGAATTCTGATCGCGATCATCGTCTATCTGGTGATGATGGTGTATGTGGGATTTTATTTTAGCAAAGGGGAAGGCAAGGAAGATTCAACGGACCATTTTTATCTGGGTGGAAGACAGCTGGGACCGTTCGTGACGGCTATGAGTGCAGAGGCATCGGACATGAGCAGCTGGCTGCTGATGGGACTTCCTGGAGTGGCTTATCTGACCGGTATTTCTGACGCTGGCTGGACAGCCATCGGCCTGGCAGTGGGAACCTATTTAAACTGGCTGATCGTGGCGAAACGGATCCGCCGCTATTCGATCGTCTGTGATGCGATCACGATTCCGGATTTCTTTTCCAAGCGGTATCATGATAAGAAGAATATTCTGATGTGTATTGCAGCGATCATGATCCTGATTTTCTTTATTCCATATACGGCTTCTGGATTCAAAGCAGTAGGAACCTTATTTAACAGTTTATTCGGTGTAAATTATCATATGGCCATGCTGTTTGGCGCGGCGATCATTATTATTTACACAGTTATGGGCGGATTCATGGCTGTATCTACCACGGATCTGATCCAGAGTGTTGTCATGAGCATTGCGCTGGTGATCATTGTATTTTTTGGAATCAGCAAAGCTGGCGGCTGGGATGCAGTTATGGATAACGCAAAGTCCCTGGCAGGTTATTTAAGCATGACACAGGCCCATAATATGGCAGACAACACCTCTTCTCCATACAGTCTGCTGACGATCTTTTCCACTGTGGCATGGGGACTTGGATACTTTGGAATGCCTCATATTCTTCTGCGTTTTATGGCTATCGGAGAGGAAAAGAAGCTGGTGCTTTCCAGAAGGATCGCGACTGTCTGGGTTGTGATCTCCATGTTCGTGGCAATCCTGATCGGTATCATTGGTTATGGCGCATCGGTAGCCGGAGTTCTTCCGATGTTTGAGACCAGCTCTGAGTCTGAGACTATCATCATCCGTCTGGCCGGGCTGTTAGCAGAGAAGAATTTCCTTCTGGCGCTGGTGGCAGGCGTAGTACTGGCAGGTATTCTGGCATGTACCATGTCAACGGCAGATTCCCAGTTATTAACGGCGGCGTCCAGTGTTTCCCAGAATTTATTGCAGGATTTCTTAAAGATTAAGATGAGTCCGAAACAGTCTATGCTGGCAGCCCGTCTGACCGTTGTGGGGATCTCCCTGGTAGCTGTGGTTCTGGCATGGAATCCGGACAGTTCCGTATTTTACATTGTGTCCTTCGCCTGGGCAGGCTTTGGAGCTGCCTTCGGACCGGTGGTATTATTTTCCTTATTCTGGAGACGCACTAATTTCCAGGGTGCTCTGGCAGGTATGCTGACCGGCGGCGTGATGGTGTTTGTATGGAAATACCTGGTGAAGCCAATGGGCGGCGTCTGGGGCATCTACGAGCTGCTTCCGGCATTTATCCTGGGCTGTATCGCGATTGTTGTTGTGTCTTTGGCGACTGCGGCTCCGTCTGAGGAGATTTTGAAGGAATTTGATTCCGTTAAAGAAGAAAAGTAGAATTTTTGAAAATTTCAAAAGATTGAAAAAGAGGTTTGATTGAAAAAAAAGGCGTATCGTGCTACCATAAATGGTATCGGTGCGTCTCTTTTGATTTACGCGAGTAAAGAGAAATGTCCGTCGGAAAATCGGATGAAAAATTATAAGATAACGGAGGAAATGTCATGAACAATTACAGAATGGGAACAAAATGTGTGCAGGCTGGCTATACACCGGGCAACGGAGAACCAAGACAGGTCCCGATCATCCAGTCCACAACCTTCAAGTACAGCACCAGCGAGGACATGGGCAAATTATTTGACTTAGAGGCAGAAGGCTATTTCTACACCAGACTGCAGAACCCGACCAACGACCATGTGGCAGCGAAGATCGCAGCGATGGAAGGCGGTACGGCAGCGATGCTGACCTCCAGCGGCCAGGCGGCAAACTTCTTTGCCATGTTTAATATCTGCGAGTGCGGAGATCACATTGTAGCATCTTCTTCTATTTATGGAGGCACCTTCAACCTGATCGCAGTGACTTTGGCGAAGATGGGAATTACCGCGACCTTTGTATCTCCAGATGCTTCTGAGGAAGAGTTAAATGCGGCATTTCAGCCGAATACCAAACTGATGTTTGGCGAGACTATTGCCAATCCGGCGTTAACGGTTCTGGATATTGAACTGTTTGCCAGGGTAGCCCACGCTCACGGAGTTCCGCTGATCGTGGATAATACGTTCCCGACGCCGGTTAACTGCAGACCATTTGAATGGGGCGCTGATATTGTGACTCATTCTACCACCAAATATATGGATGGACACGGTGCGGCAGTAGGCGGAGCCATTGTGGATAGTGGAAGATTTGACTGGATGGCACACGCAGACAAGTATCCGGGTCTGTGTACACCAGATGAGAGCTATCATGGAATCACTTATGCGGAGAAATTTGGAAAAGAGGGCGCATTTATCACGAAATGTACCTCTCAGCTGATGAGAGATCTGGGCTGTATCCAGTCACCGCAGCATGCGTTTATCCTGAATCTGGGACTGGAATCCCTGCATGTGAGAATGCCGAAGCATGTAGAAAATGGACAGGCGGTCGCTGAATTCTTAGAGAGCCATCCAAAGGTTGCTTACGTGAACTATCCGGGACTTCCATCCAGCCCATATTATGAGAGAGCGAAAAAATATATGCCAAACGGCGGCTGCGGCGTGGTTTCCTTTGGCTTAAAGGGTGGCCGTGAGGCAGCTTCGGTCTTCATGCAGAACCTGAAGCTTGGCGCCATTGAGACTCATGTAGCAGATGCAAGGACCTGCTGCTTAAACCCGGCAACCTCCACTCACCGCCAGATGACCGATGAGCAGTTAAAGGAGGCAGGCGTACCGGCAGAACTGATCCGCATCAGCCTTGGACTGGAGGATAAAGAAGATCTGATCGCAGATATCTCAAACGCATTGGATGCGATCAGAGATTAATGGTGTCTGCATCTTGCACAGGCGGATGGGGCTGTGGCACATCCGCCCAGTGCGGTCTCGCGTAACTCTGCCGGGAGTCTTCTTCCCACGGCATACATGGTATCCAGCATTTCATCAAATGGGATCAGCTGTGGGATGCCGGACAGAGACATCTCAGCTGCGATCAGGGCGCTGGCAACTCCGGCTGCGTTGCGGTTCTGACAGGGATATTCTACCAGACCGCCTACCGGATCACAGACCAGCCCAAGCATGTTCATCAGAACGGTGGAGGCAGCGTTTAAGCATTGCTCTGGAGTTCCGCCAAGAAGCTCTACAGCGGCAGAGGAGGCCATAGCGGAAGCAATCCCAACCTCGGCCTGACAGCCGCCCACAGCTCCGGCAACGGTGGCATTGCGCATGGCCAGATAGCCGATCGCACCGGCATTATAGAGCACCTGGATCATCGCTTCATCAGAATATCCATATACATCCTGAAGAGCAAGGAGCAGTCCAGGTACGATCCCGGCAGAGCCTGCAGTCGGGGCTGCTACGATCAGTCCCATGGAGGCGTTGGTCTCCAGCACCGCCATGGCTCTGGTCATTGCTTTGTGGAGTACCTTACCGCACAGCTGCATTCCTGCGGCTTCATGAAGAGAAAGGCGTTTGGCTTCGCCTCCGATCAGACCGCCCATGGATGAGACCGGATGGTGGATGGGAGTAGAAGAGGAATCCTTCATGATCTCCAGCACCCGTTCCATTTTTGTATACAATTCTTCCGGAGAACTTTCTGTTTCAGAAAGCTCCCGCTGTCTCATGACTTCTGAAATCGTCAGTTTTTCATTCTGGCTAAGCTCCAAAAGTTCCTTTGCATTTTTGAAATCCATAGTTTGCCTCCTATATCTGCACCACCATCACATGCTGCACGTGATCATTGGCCCGCAGACTTTCGGCGATTCCCTCTGGAAGCCGTCCATCCGATTCCACGATGGTGTAAGCTGTATGCCCTTTTGATTCCCGGAACAACCGCATAAAGGCGATATTCACACCCCGGTCACTTAGACACTTGGTAATATGGGCCACCACGCCCGGGCGGTCCAGATGGATCACGATCACTGCGCTGTATTCACCGGTGAAATCCACCTTTACCTGATTGATCCGCACGATCCGTACCTTGCCGCCGCCTAAAGACTCGCCCCGGACAGTCATCGTCTGACCGGAGGCATTGACCATGGAAATATCCACGGTGTTCGGATGGACATCGGTTTCAAGCTCATTAGGTGTAAAAGAGTAAGCGATTCCCTGTTCTGAAGCCAGATCAAAGGAATCCCGGATCCGCATATCATCGGTATCAAATCCCATGATTCCGCCAAGCAGCGCCCGGTCCGTACCATGACCGTGATACGTCCTGGCAAAAGAACCGTAGAGAGTAAAATCCACTTTCACCACAGAGCCCCCGATCATTTTCTGGGCCAGAAATCCGATCCGCGCAGCTCCTGCTGTGTGGGAACTGGAAGGCCCGATCATGTTAGGGCCAAGTACATCAAAAACACTGATAAAGGACATGCGGTTTCACGCCTCCTAAACGAAGAAAATTAAGCCTGATAAACACAGGTTCCCTGGATAAATTTAGCGGTTACAGTATCTGCAGTATGCAGCCATAAAATACGCTGGAAACGATCCTGTACCGGACGTTCCACAAAATCAGCCAGAGCTGCATCGTCCAGGACCACAGCATCAAATTCATAATCCGGCTCAAAGCTGCCGACCTTTCCGAAGAATGATCCACCGCCTTTGGTAGCGAGATAAAAGGCATTGGCAACGGTCAGGAAGTTCTTTTTGGCAAAAGGATCGCCATTCCGCTCTGTAAAGCACCAGCGCAGCTTGCTGGACTGGATGGCATCAGTCATGGTCCGTAACAGATTTAAGTTATAGCCGCCTGCCATGTCAGTGCCCAGACCGACACGGATACCGTCATGCACCATCTGAAGGATCGGAGCAACGCCATTGGCAGCATTGGTGTTGGACTGGGGACAATGTGCGACCAGGACATTGCGGTGCTTGATCAGTTCATATTCCGCTTCATTGGGATGCACCACATGGGCCATGACAGCTGGCTGTCTGCTTCCTAATAAGTCGTACATGTCATAAGCTTCACCGTAGCAGGAGAGACCGGGTTTTAACTGCTTGACCCATTCGATCTCATCCAGACCCTCTGAAAGGTGTGACTGGACCGGTACCTGATATTTTTCGGAAAGCACCTGTAAACCTTCCATACATGCATCGGTACAGGTTGGGGTATAACGTGGAGTCAGGATCGGCTTTACCTGTCCATATCCGGTTTCAGTTTCTTTCAGCCAGCGTTCGGTCTCTTTCAGGGTCTCTTCCGTCGTTTCCTGGAGACCAAAGCGGGAGTTACGGTCCATATTTAATTTGCCCACGTAAGCACTGAAGCCTGCATCTGCCAGCTTACGCATCAGAAGCTCGGTTGCAGGGCGGTGAATAGTGGCAAAAATAGAGGCTCTGGTAGTGGTAGTTGTTTTCAACAGATCGTCAACAAAGCGGCCATAAGCTTTGTCTGCATATTCCAGATCTGCATACCGGCTTTCCTCTGGAAATGAATAGCGGTCAAACCAGGTTTCCCATTCAGAATTGCAGTCCAAAAGCATTCCGAGACCACGGAAACCATACTGAGGTGCATGGACATGCATATCACACATGCCGGGAATGATAAATTTGTCAGAAAAATCCAATACAGGAATTTCCTGGTATTCCTCTGGTAATTCATGGAAAATACCTACAGATCTTCCATCCTTACAGATGACATATTCATTCTCGTGATATTCCATATGATCAAAATCTGGTGTATGAACGATAATACCCTTTAATGCAAATGTGCGATTCTTGAAAAATTCCATGATAAAATTCCTTTCTTGTCCGGCGCAGTTTTGCGTTGGTATATTTGATAGCTTTAACATAGCACATCAGACTTTTCTGTGCAAGAAAAATCAACAGGAAACAAAAAATGCGGTTCACTTGTTATCGTGAACCGCATCAGCTGTATTCAGAAGATTAACCAAAGTATCTCTTTAACAGACCCTCGAATGCTCTGCCATGACGAGCCTCGTCTTTTGCCATCTCATGAACGGTATCATGGATTGCGTCTAAGTTCAGCTCTTTTGCTCTCTTAGCCAGATCAAACTTACCAGCAGTAGCGCCATTCTCAGCCTCAACTCTTAACTCCAGGTTCTTCTTGGTGGAGTTGGTAACGACTTCGCCTAATAACTCAGCAAATTTTGCTGCGTGCTCAGCCTCTTCGTAAGCTGCTTTCTCATAATACAGACCAACCTCTGGATAGCCCTCTCTGTGAGCAACTCTTGCCATAGCCAGATACATACCAACTTCAGAGCACTCGCCCTCGAAGTTTGCTCTTAAATCAGCCATGATATCTTCACGGGAGCCCTGTGCAACGCCAACTACATGCTCAGCAGCCCATGTTCTCTCTTCTGTCTGCTCGATGAACTTGGAAGCTGGAGCTTTACAAATTGGACAAAACTCTGGTGCGTTCTCTCCCTCATAAACATATCCGCATACTGTACAAACCCATTTCTTCATAATGATGATCTCCTTTTCTTTTTTAATATGATGTGTTGTTTTATTGACCCTTGAATTAATAATAGTAATTGTTACTGATATCAATATACACTAACAAAATGTATTTGTCAAGCACTTCTTGCATAAACCGTAGAAATAAGTGGTGTGGGTATCGATCCGGCCGTCGCAGTGTTCCTGGGCGGATTCATTGAGTCCGGGGAAGGTATCCATCTCCAGATCAGACACGGCGCCGCAATGTCTGCATACAAAATGGTAGTGTGGGCTGGTATCTGCGTCGAACCGGTCCGGTCCATTGCCGCAGGTCAGCTTCTGGATCTCGCCCAGATCTACTAAAAGATTTAAGTTGCGGTAGACGGTTCCAAGACTGATGTTGGGAAATTCCTCCCGGATACTCATATAGACAGCATCTGCGGTCGGATGGTCACGGCGTCCCATCAGACAGGTCTTGATCGAATCCCGTTGTTTGCTATGTTTGATCGCTTTCATTCGAACTCCTCTTAATAAAAATGATAACAGTTACTATCTTTATTATAACAGAAGCTCGAATGAAGTCAATAGATAGGTCGAAAATGATACAAATTATAAGGTTTCTTTGGCAATCCGTATGAATTCTTTGGTTGCCTGGGACATATAATGTCCCTTGTGGTAGCCGATTCCCAGAACGCCATGTGCTTTCGGGTAATTCAGGGAATAGAAGTTTAACCCGGTTTTGTTTTCCAGATTATTCTGGAATACCTCGTGGCTGGAGATGAACATCTTTGGGTAGAATGTAATTCCCATGCCTTTGGCAGCCAGTGCCAGTACTGTTTCGATGTTTTCAGTTTCCAGGATGATGTTGGGCGTGATCTGTGCCTCCTCGAACATCTCATCTGCCAGAGTGCGCACCCGGTTGCCGGGATTGATCAGGAGAAATGGACAGTTCTGCAAAAGACGAAGATCGGCATTGGTGGACAATTGTTCTTTTATCTTTTCCACTTGTCCCGGATAGGTGTGCTCCAGCACTTTATTAGGGACTGCCAGAAGAATTTCCTCATCACACAGGGGGACTGTCTCGATGTTTTCTACCTTAAATGGAAGCATACCGATGATCAGGTCGATCTCGCCGTGGAGCAGTCCGGCATCCAGTTCACTGGAATTGCCCTCGATCAGCTGCAGATCAATGTTGGGGAACTGTTCCTTATATAATGGAAGGATTTCTGGAAGGATCTTACGCCCGCGGGTGTGTGACATACCGATGATCAGCTTGCCTTTGGAGAAATCCTTGATATCAGCGATCTCATGGTAGGTCTCTTCCCGCAGTTCCAGGATCTCTCTGGCCCGCTTTTCCAGAACCTGTCCTGCATAAGTTAAGGTCAGCGGGGTGGTGCGGTGAAATAAAGCAATATCAAACTCTTTTTCCAGGTTGGAAATATGGTTGCTCAGGGACTGCTGGGAAATGTAGAGCCGTTTGGCAGCTTTTGTAAAGTTTAGTTCCTCTGCAGCCACAAGAAAATATTCCAGATTCAGAAAATTGATCATAGGGGCCTCCGTTTATTCTTCTTCATCCTGTGTTAGAACAGCAGGAATATAAGCAGCCAGTTTTTCAATGGAAGTGTTTACTACCAGTTCCTCCGGAAAATTCAGTTCCTGTAACAGCTTGTGTGCCCGGCGGTGATTGCCTGCGTCCTCAGCAATATGGGCATCACTGTCCAGGATGATCGGTGTTCCATAGTGCATGCAGCGCTCTAACAGATCACGGCAGTTTTCAATCGCATGAGGCCGTCCGTCTGTGGGATGTAAGGAAGAGTTATTTAACTCCAGTAAAACATGATGTTCTTTCGCAGCAGCAGCCAGAGTGTCATGATCATATGGAAAACGTCCGTCGTCCGGGTGCCCGATGATCTTTACGTGTGGATTTTTCAGCACACCCAGGTAAGCGGCAGTGTTCTGTGCTATGGTGCCGCAGGTGTAGCACTGCGGGTGGATGCTGGCAATGGCATAATCAAGCAGGCTTAAGGTGCTTTCCTTTAAATCCACAGAGCCCTGGTAGTCAATGATATCCACCTCGCAGCCCATCAACAGCCGCAGTCCGAATAAATGCTTTGGGATGACTTTAAAGTTCTTAAAGTAGATTTCGTCACAGGTACCCGGGATACCTCCCGGTGCATGATCCGTGGAACCGAAGACCTTCATGCCGTGATCAGCGGCAGCCTGTGCCATTTCATATAAAGTATTGTAAGCATGTCCGCTGACAATGGTGTGTGTGTGCAGATCCATAATATCGTTTATCATGATAATCAACCTCATAAAATTCGTAGTTGCTTAAACTATATCACATTTTTTTTCGGAAAAACAGTAGGTGAATTGGCGAAAATGTGGTAAACTAGATTTCAGTGATGGGAATCTCATTTCCTATTAAAAAAATGTATCAGGAGGCTGTATTATGAGCGAAGAGATGAAGAATGAAAAAGTCCAGGAGACCATGGAAGATTTTGCCGCAGAGTTAGAGGCATCCTATAAAGAGTATGATGAGAAACGCAGCCAGGCATACGTGGCAGACGAGACTCCGGATGCTGAAAAATGGCAGGAAGTAAAGCAGCTTCAGGCAGATCATGCGGTTGTGAACGTAAAGATCAAAGAGATCGTGAAGGGCGGGGCAGTGGCTTATTTAGATGAGTTACGTGCATTTATCCCGGCATCCCAGCTGTCCTTAGAGTATGTGGAGAAATTAGAGGACTGGGTTGGAAGACACATCGAGGCGTATATCATCACTGCAGATCCGGAGAACAAGAAGCTGGTTCTGTCTGCGAAAGAGGTGTTAAAAGAGCGCAGAGATGCAGAAGTGAAAGAAAAGATGGGCGCATTTAAAGCTGGCCAGGTAGTAGAAGGTACCGTTGAGAGCCTGAAAGACTATGGCGCATTCGTAGAACTGACCGATGGCGTGACCGGGCTGCTCCACATTTCCCAGATCAGCAACCAGAGGATCAAACATCCTGGTGTTGTTCTGAAGGAAGGACAGAAGGTAAAAGTAAAGATCTTATCCGTAGCAGATGGTAAGATCAGCTTAAGCATGAAAGCCTTAGAGGCAGATGAGCAGGAAGAGCCGGTTGATTTCCATTATGAGAGCACCGGAGAGGCTGCTACAGGTCTTGGAGATCTGTTAAAAAATTTGAAATTCTAATGTGACACGAGGAGGGATACTGAATGGAAAATATCCCCAAAAACTATGATCAGATCGATCAGTGGAAGTCGCTGATGTTTTTATATAGTTCAGCGTTAAAAGAAATCAATGTAAAGATCGAGATCCTGAATAATGAATTTATCCAGATCTACAACTATAATCCCATCGAACATGTCAAATCCCGTTTGAAAACGCCGGAAAGCATCGTTAAGAAGCTGAAACGCATGGGTGCAGAGGTCAATGTGGTCAATATGACGGAAAAGATCAGTGATATCGCAGGTATCCGTATCATCTGTTCCTTTACATCGGATATTTATCAGATTGCTGACATGATCTCCAGACAGAGGGATGTGACGGTCCTTTACATCAAAGATTACATCAAGAATCCAAAACCGAATGGTTACAAAAGCTATCATATGGTAGTGACGATCCCGGTTTATCTGACGGATGGGCCGGTGGAGACTAAGGTGGAGATCCAGATCCGGACGGTGGCCATGGATTTCTGGGCCAGTCTGGAGCATAAGATCTATTACAAATCAGATTTTGAGGCGCCGGACTATCTGCAGCGGGAATTAAAGGCCTGCGCTGATGTGGTGGATATGTTAGACGCCAAGATGTTTTCCTTAAATCAGGCGATCCTGGAGTGGAACCGCAGAGATGATGGAAAGCAGGAAGAAAAAGAGATGGAGCACTTATGAAAAAGCAGATCAAAGAGATCTATCAGATGATCCGCGGCAATTTAAGAAGTCTGCTTCTATTTGAATTCTTTTTCCGGTTTATTGCAGGAACGTTATTGGTACAGGTGGGAACCAGAGGCTTAAAGTTTTGTCTGGACAGAGCCGGATACAGTTATCTGACACTGGCTAATGCATGGAAGTTTTTTCTCCATCCGTGGACGATTCTTTTTATACTGGTCATGGCCGTTCTTGCGCTGTTTCTGAATATGATCGAGATAGGCGGCCTGGTCACGGCGTTTTCCGGGGCCGCTTACTTCTGCTATCCGACGCTGTGGGAGATTTTTAGTGGGGCCTTTGAGAAAGCCCATGATGAGCTGCGTCATAAGAATTACCGTCTGTTTGGCATGGGAATGATCAGCACCTTTACTGTGAATTTGTTCTATTTGTACCGGATCTTCAGCCGTATCAAACCGGTCAATTTTGTTATCAAAGAACTGTTGGATCAGCCGCTTGCAGTTTCTGTGTCGCTGCTGGTCTTTCTTTTGTTCCTGGCACTGTTGTTTCCGGCCTTTTTTGTATTCCATGGCTGCATGATCGGTCAGAAATCTTATTGGGACAGCCGGTTTGAGAGCATGGAACTGTTAAAGGGGCGCTGGGCACAGGTCATCGGTATGGCGGCCCTGCTTGAGATGTGTCTGATCATCCTTTTTCTGGCGGTTTACTATTTAAGTGTCTTTTTGATGGCAGTGGTGACCGTTCTTTTTGTGAAGGAGGATCTGGGACTGGCCTTTCTGATGGAGACTACAGACCGTGCAGAATGGTTTCTGGTGATCCTGGCTTCTATTTTTGCTTCGATGGTGTGCTGGGCCTTTGTGACCAGGGAATATTATCAGGTGATCAGCCGGAGAAAGGGCCGTATGGAGGGCTGGGAATTTGCCACAGCAGGAAGAAATGTACGATTTTCCAAGAAAACCGGATTGGCACTGTTAGGATTATTTCTGGCGATGGCCGGCTTCTTTTTGTTTGATGCTGCTTATAATGGCAATTTTATCAGTAAATCTGTAGCGGTCCAGACGAGGATCACCGCTCACCGGGGCAGCTCCTCAGGTGCGCCGGAAAATACCATGGCGGCGTTGGAAAAAGCGGTAGAGGAGATGGCAGACCGGGCGGAGATCGATGTGCAGGAGACGGCGGATGGGGTCATCGTCCTTTGCCATGATACCAGCTTAAAACGGGTAGCCGGGGTCAATAAAAAAGTGTCAGACCTGACGCTGGAACAGATCAAAAAACTAGATGTGGGAAGCTGGTTTTCCAGTGAATATCAGGGAGAGCAGATTCCTACACTGGAAGAGGTTATGGAATATGCAAAAGGAAAGATCGATTTAAATATTGAGATCAAGAATCTGGGAAATTCCAGCGGACTTCCGGAGAAGGTCATCGAACTGGTCGAAAAACATGAGATGCAGGAGCAGTGTGTCATTACTTCCACGAACCGTTTCTATTTAAAAAGAGTGAAGGCTGTAAATCCGGAAATCCGTACCGGCTATATCATTTCCGCTGCTTATGGCAATTTCTATTCTGATGAGTTTATCGACCTGATCAGCATCCGATCCAGTTTTGTAACAGAAAGAATGATTGAGTCAGCCCATGAAGCCGGAAAAGCGGTCCATGCATGGACGGTAAATGGAAAAGTAGAGATGGAACGGTTGAAACAACTGGGAGTTGATGATATGATAACAGACAGGCCGGTTCTGGCAAGAGAAATTCTGTATGGAGAAGAAGCGAAAGCCGATCTTCTGGAATATCTGAGATTAGTATTGACTGTCCAGTAGATCTGCACAGTTATGATTGATCCTGAGATCCTGAACGGGCCTGGGAGAGAAGGCGGCTATGGCTTCCGGACAGTGTCATGCAGAAAACGGAATCAACAGCTGTAAGAATGAGGAAAAAGAACATGAAAGTAGTACTTCAGAGAGTAACCCACGCACAGGTGACGGTAGAAGAGCAGGTGGTCGGTAAGATCGGACACGGCTTTTTACTGCTTCTGGGCGTAGAAGACGCGGATACGGTGGAAACAGCGGACCGCATGGTGGAAAAGATCTGCAAATTGCGGATTTTCCAGGACGAACATGGCAAGACCAACCTTTCCCTGGCAGATGTGGGAGGAGAACTTCTGGTAGTCAGCCAGTTTACCCTGTATGCAGACTGTAAGAAGGGCAACCGCCCAAGCTTTGTAAAGGCCGGGAAACCGGAGCATGCCAATGCACTTTACGAGCATTTTGTGGAAGAAAGCCGTAAATATGTGCCGAAGGTCGAACATGGCAGCTTCGGTGCGGATATGCAGGTGGAACTGGGGAATGAAGGGCCATTTACATTGGTATTAACGAATGAAGAATTAGGTTTCTAGTTTACGCATTAGAAAGAGAGGAAAAATCGATATGACAGGCAAAGAACTTCAGGAAGAATTAACATGGAAATTTCCACATATCGCGAAAGAAGCTCCAGAGCAGGTAGAAGAGGCTGCAGCTTTTTGCGAAGGCTATAAGGCATTTCTGGATGAAGGAAAAACAGAGAGAGAATGTGTCAAAAAGGCAGTAGAGCTGTTAAAAGCAGCAGGCTACGCAGAGTTTGACACCCAGGGCAGTTATCAGCCGGGAGATAAGGTATATTATGTAAACCGTAACAAAGCGATCATCGCGACTACCTTTGGTGAGAAATCCGTAAAAGAAGGCATCCGTATGAACGGCGCTCACATTGATTCCCCAAGACTGGATTTAAAACCAAGCCCGGTTTACGAAAAGGATGATATGGCGCTGTTTAAGACCCATTATTATGGCGGTATCCGCAAATACCAGTGGGCGACCATTCCGTTAGCTATGCACGGTGTGATCATTAAGAAAAATGGTGAAACGGTAGAATTGAATCTGGGTGAGAAGCCTGGTGATCCGGTATTCTGCATCACAGATTTACTTCCTCATCTGTCTGCGGAGCAGAATGAACGGAAATTAAAGGATGGAATCAAGGGTGAGGAGCTGAACATCGTGATCGGTTCCATTCCATATACCGATGATGAAGTGAAAGAACCGGTGAAGCTGATGGCTCTGAAGCTGATGAATGAGCAGTTTGGGATCACAGAGAAGGATTTCCTCCGCGCTGAGGTGGAATTTGTTCCGGCACACAAAGCAAGCGATGTAGGCTTTGACCGCAGCATGGTCGGCGCTTATGGACAGGATGACAGAATCTGTGCTTATACGGCGCTGATGGCAGAGATTGATACGAAGAATCCAACATACACCACCATGACTATTTTAACGGATAAAGAGGAGATCGGCTCTGAGGGCAACACCGGACTGAATTCCAATTATGTGGGTGATTATATCACTTATCTGGCTGAATTAGAGGGCGTGAATCCCAAAGAGGTGTTCCGCAACACGATCTGCTTATCCTCTGATGTTAATGCAGCTTACGATCCGACATTTGCTTCTGTATATGATCCATTAAACTCAAGTTATGTAAATAAAGGCTGCGTGCTGACCAAATATACCGGAGCAAGAGGCAAATCCGGCTCCAACGATGCCAGCGCGGAACTGATGGCAAAGGTCATCGGTATCATGGAAAAAGAGGGGGTTTACTGGCAGATTGGCGAGCTGGGCGCTGTTGATGTAGGCGGCGGCGGAACAATCGCGAAATTTGTGGCTTCCATGAATATTGATGTGGTAGATCTAGGAGTGCCGATCCTGTCCATGCATGCGCCATTTGAGCTGGCTTCCAAGCTGGATGTGCTGAATACCTATCGGGCATTCAAGGCATTTTATAAAAATTAGAAAGATAAGGATAAAAACATGAGAAAATTTGTGAAATTAGGTATTTGTGGCCTGATGGCTGCAATGGTAGCAACTGGCTGCTCTAAGAAAGATACAACGGGAACTACTGATCCGGCAGCTGCAACAACGCAGGGGGCAGAAACTCAGGAGGCAGGGACTTCTGAGGGAGCAGCAGAAGACAGTGTGACGTTAGGTGAGTATAAAGGAGTTGCCTATACACCGGCTTCTGTAGAGATAACCGATGAGCAGGTAGACAAAGAGGTCCAGAAACTGGCAGATTCCAACCTTGTAGAGGTTGACCGTCCGGCAGCAGAGGGCGATACTGTGAACATTGATTATGTAGGAAAGAAGGACGGCGTAGCCTTTGATGGCGGTACCGCTTCCGGATACGACTTAAAACTGGGTTCCAACACATTTATCGATGGCTTCGAAGACGGTCTGATCGGTGCGGTAAAGGGACAGAAGCTGGATCTGGACCTGACATTCCCGGAAGGCTATCCAAGCGAGGATCTGGCTGGTCAGGCAGTGGTATTTGAAGTGACTGTTAACGCAGTTAAAACTCCAAGCGAGTTAAATGATGATCTTGTTATGGCTAACACGGACTATAAAACCCTGGAAGAGTACCGGGAAGCTACCAGAAATGATCTGGAGAAACAGGCTGCAGACAACGCGGAGTATCAGAAGCAGAGCTCTGTGTTCCAGACGATCATGAATAACAGCCAGGTGGTTGCCTCCGAGGAATCGATCCAGGCTGCCTATGATGAGGCAATGACCTATTATGAAACCATGGCAACCAATTCCGGAATGGAACTGGAGACTTTGGTTGGCTATTATGGCATGGACCTGGATACCTTCAAAGCCCAGGTAAGAACACAGGCAGAAGAAAACGCAAAACAGCAGCTGGTGATCAATGCCATTGCAGATAAGGAAGGCATCAAAGTAACGGATGAAGAACTGGAGAGTATGGCAGAAGAGTACGGCTTCGAGAGCGTAGACAAGATGAAAGAGTCCGCTGGGGAAAATGTGGTAAATGAAAGCCTTCTGACCAATCTGGTCCTGAAATTTGTTTCTGACAATGCAGTAGCTGAATAGAAGTAAAAGGAAATCGCGGTTAGATATTGACAGAAGGCCAGTTACCCAATAAAATCAGAAGAAAATTGGTAACTATATGGACAGTTACAGAAAATTCATATGCAGGAGGAGTCGCTATGCAGCTCTTAAAAGACCGGATTCGCAAGGATGGTAAGATCAAAGGCGGTAATGTATTAAAGGTAGACAGCTTTTTAAATCATCAGATGGATATCAAATTGTTTGAAGAGATCGGAAAAGAGTTTAAGAGAAGATTTGCAGACGCAGAGGTAAACAAGATTCTGACCATTGAGGCATCAGGTATTGGGATTGCCTGTGTGGTAGCCCAGTATTTTGATGTTCCGGTATTATTTGCCAAGAAAAATAAAACAAAGAATATCGCAGGCGATGTATATACCAGCCAGGTAGAGTCTTTCACCCATGGTCGTGTGTACGATATCATTGTTTCCAAAGAATTTCTGGGTAAGGGCGATAAGGTCCTTCTGATCGATGATTTTCTGGCTAATGGAAAAGCATTAGAGGGACTGGCAAAGCTGGTTAAGGATTCCGGCGCTGAGTTAGTGGGCGCAGGTATTGTCATTGAGAAAGGTTTCCAGCCAGGCGGCGATAATTTAAGAAAGCAGGGAATCCGCCTGGAGTCTCTGGCAATCGTGGACAGCATGGATGAGGAGAAAGGAACCATTGTGTTCCGGGATGACAAGTAGTGAAAAGAAAAGCATTATTTTTTGATGTGGACGGAACGCTGTTAAGCGAGATCACCCATCAGGTTCCGGAGAGCGCCAAAAGAGCGCTCTCTGAGGCCAGAAAAAGAGGTAATCTGGTCTTTATCAATTCCGGGCGGGGATATGGCTTTTTGCGTGACATTGAGCAAATGATCGAGCATGACGGCTGTTTATGCGGCTGTGGCACCTGTGTGGCAGATGCAGAAGGGCATATTCTTCTTCAATACCGGATCCCGCATGAGAGAGGGATTGAGATCAAGAAGGCTGTTTTGCGATATGGCTTTGACGGTTTATTGGAAGCTACAGAAGGAAACTATTTCCGGGAAGAATTATCCTGGATACCGAAGGTCAACGAATTTCGAAAAGCCCAGGTAGCTACCGGATTCGTGGTGGATAAGGGCTGGAATGATAACAGCTATGATTATGACAAGCTGTGCGTCATGGCAGATGAACACAGCGACCGGGACGGACTTTTTCATTTTCTGGAACCGGATATGGTGGTCATTGACCGTGGAGATGATTTCTATGAATGCGTACCAAAGGGACATTCCAAGGCAACTGCGATCGAATGGACATTAAGGCATTATGGCATTGATTTCGAAGATGCTTATGTCTTTGGCGACAGCAGCAATGACCTGTCGATGTTTGAATATGCAAAGCATGCGGTTCTCATGGGCAGACATGATGCGGTTCTGGAACCATATGCAACATTCGTGACAAAAACGGTGGAAGAAGACGGGATCGAATATGCAATGAAAGAGCTGGGACTTATCAGATAGTGGGTACTATGTGGTAAGCTCCAGCTCTTTTAAAATCGTACAGATATTATGACGGGCATTTTCCAGATGGAGGGTTACCAGACGGTGAACCTCCATTTTTTCATTAGATAGAATCGCATCGTAGAGCTTTTGGTGCTCCAGCGCCCCATCCATGATCTGCGTACGGGTCTCATGTCCTACGATATAGGCAGCGTAGGCATGGGAGTTTAAGGTACGGTACATTTCCATGACCTTTTTATTCTGACTGGCAGAAATGTAAAGACCGTGGAATTTTTCATCAAGCTGATAGGCAGAAGCCAGCTCTGACTGAGAAGTGGCGATGTTGATGGCGCGAATATGACTCTGGATTTCTGGATCGGAGCAGGAGGCGGAGCGAATGAAGTCAGCGATAAAGCAGGTATTCTGATCAATCCGGATGTATGGAAGGGTCTGTTAAACAGCTTAAAGCTTTCTGTAGTAGCAGCCCTGGGTGCAGGTACTGCAGGTTTTCTGGCTGGTTACGTGATTGTCCGCAGAAGAGGCTCCAAGCTCTCAGCAGTAGTAGAGAATCTGACTTTCATTCCATATCTGATCCCGGCTATAGCATTTTCCGCTATCTATCTGTCTATGTTTGCGGTAAAGAGAGGCCCGATCCCGGCATTGTACGGAACCTTTACCTTATTAGTTCTCATTGGCTGTGTGAAATATATGCCAATGGCATCCAGATCTGGTGTTAACTCCATGCTTCAGGTCAGCGCGCAGATCGAGGAAGCCGCGCAGATCATGGGTATCGGCTGGTTCAAACGCCTGACACAGATCATTGTGCCGATCCAGAAGAGCACGGTCATTTCCGGATATCTGCTCCCATTCATTTCCTGTATGAGAGAGCTGTCCCTGTTTGTGCTTCTGGTAACTCCGGCCAACAAGGTGCTGACAACGATCCTGTTCCAGTACAATGAAAAAGGGTGGGATCAGTATGCCAACGCCATTAACCTGGTGATTGTTCTGATCGTATTGCTTGTAAATTACATCGTAAATAAATTAACTGGTGCGTCTATTGATAAAGGAATTGGAGGTTGATGTTATGCCTGAGATCATTTTAAAAAATATTACCAAACGATTCGGTAAATCCGTAGCTGTAGATAACTTAAATCTGGTGATTAAGGATGGAGATTTTGTATCTCTGCTTGGCCCGTCCGGATGTGGCAAGACCACAACTCTTCGTATGATCGCCGGCCTTGAGACTCCGACAGAAGGAGAGATTTATATTGATGGGAAGCTGATGTTCTCTTCTGAAAAAGGCGTGGATGTGTCCCCAGATAAGAGAAATGTAGGATTCCTGTTCCAGAACTATGCCCTGTGGCCGCATATGACCGTGTATAAGAATATTGCGTTTGGCCTGGAAAATATGAAATGGGACAAAGAGAAGATCCGTAAGAGAGTAGAGGAGCTTCTTGATACGTTAAAGATCAGGGAATACGTGGACCGTTATCCGGCAGAGCTTTCCGGCGGTCAGCAGCAGCGTGTGGCGATCGCAAGAACTCTGGCAACCAATCCGAAGATCCTTTTAATGGATGAGCCGCTGTCCAACCTGGATGCAAAGCTCCGTATGGAGATGCGTACCGAGTTAAAGCGCCTGCATCAGGAGACAGGTTCTACATTTGTTTATGTAACCCATGACCAGCTGGAGGCGATGACCCTTTCTACCAAGATCTGTCTGATGAAAAATGGTCTGCTTCAGCAGTACAGTTCTCCGCTGGAGGTGTACGGAAAACCGGCTAATTTATTTGCGGCAGATTTCGTAGGTAACCCAAGCATCAACCTGATCCATATGGATGCAGAGGAAAAAGACGGCCATATTGCTTTGTCCAATGCCGATATGAAGGTCCAGTTTGTACCGGTTGAGGACTTAAAAATTCCGGGACATAAGAAAGTAGTATTGGGCATCCGTCCGGAATTCTTAAAGCAGACGGAGGAAAACTGCTTAGAGACTTCCGTTGAGTCTTCCCTGCCATCAGGTATGGAGACGATTCTGGTAACCAAGGCAGGCCACCAGCGTATGACCTCCGTGATCTTCGGAAGCGTGGATTTCAAGGTCGGAACGAAGATCCATATGGGATTTGCAGGCAATCACTACCTGTTATTCGATGCGGAAAGCGGTGAAAGAATGGGCGAAGGCCAGCTCCTCTGTTCCTGATGATAAGTACGGTTCTGGAATAAAAAACAGAGATACGGTAATTAAAAAAAAATTACCGTATCAATTTGCCATAAAAAATTTACCATAATGGGGGAAAAGATGGTAAATTCTATATAAATCAAGAGAGAGGAGGGGCTTATATGAAAATATTAGCCATTACAGCATGTACAGCGGGTATTGCCCACACCTACATTGCAAAGGAAAAAATTGAAAACGCTGCCAAAGAGCTGGGAGATGAAATCAAGGTCGAGACTCAGGGCTCTATCGGCGTTGAGAACGAGCTTACTCCAGAGGAGATCGCAGCAGCAGATGTTATCCTGATTTCTGCCGATATCCGTGTGAATAAGGATCGTTTCAAAGGTAAACCGATTGTGGATATTCCGATCAGTACAGTTATGAAATCTCCAAAAGGTGTTCTGACCAAGATTCACGAGAAATTGGGCAAGTAATCAGAACGGAATCACACAACGCAAAGAAAAGGGGAAAAAAGGTATGGCAAAACAGAAAAAATTCATGTCGCACATTCTGACTGGTATTTCTTACATGATCCCAGTCGTTGTAGCTGGCGGTATCCTGGGTGCTCTGGCAAAAGCATTTGGCGGATGGAACATCGGCAGCGCAGTAGAGGCTGGTGCAACACCATTCTCTAACTTAAATCCATTTACATGGATCGGCTTCTGGTGGGGCGTTAATAAGTTAAGCTCCTACGCAATGGACTTCGCAGTAGCAGTTATGACAGCAGGTGCTGCTTATTCCATCGCAGGCAGACCTGGTATCGTTCCTGGTATGGTAATCGGATATTGTTCTTCACAGTCAAAGGCAGGTTTCCTTGGCGGTATGTTGATGGCATTCATCATCGGTTACGTTGTTAACTGGATGAAGGGCTGGAAGCTTCCAAAATGGTGCGAAGGTTTGAAACCTGTTATGATCATCCCAGTATGTTCTACATTTATCTGTGGTATGATTTTCTTGTGTGTATTCTCAATTCCGCTGTCATTTATTATGAACGTATTCCAGCAGTGGATCATTTCCTTAAACGGCGGCGCGAAGGCAGTAATTGGTGCAGTAATCGGTGCCTGCATGGGATTTGATATGGGCGGTCCAGTTAACAAGACAGCATCCATGGCAGCTAATGCATTAGGCGCTGATGGTATCAACGGACCTATGTGTGCGAAGATCATCGGTGGTATGACACCTCCTATCGGTCTGTTTATTGCTACCTTACTGAAGAAAGAGAAATTTACTAAGACAGAGATCGAAACTGCTAAGACAGCACTTCCAATGGGACTTTGCTTCATCACTGAGGGTGTTCTTCCTTTCGCAGCAGCTGATCCGTTACATTTCATTCCAGCTTCCATGATCGGTTCTGCAGTAGCAGGTGCGATCGCAGTTGGTTCCGGATGTGAATCTGTAGCAGCACATGGCGGTATCTTCGTTGTTCCTATGATGAAGAATCCGGTTATGTTCCTGGTTGCCCTGGTAATTGGTTCCATCGTAACTGGCATAGTCTATGCAATCATCAGAAAGCCGCTGGCAGAGCAGACAGAGGCAGAAGATGACAACATGGATGTAGATATTGATATCAATATTGGTTAATAGTGTTGTAAAAAAGTCCAAACGGGCACAAAATGCCTGTTTGGACTTGCAAATTTAAAGGCCTGTTATACAATAGAATTGTAGCGCAGACCACACGAGAAAAGGAGAGAAAAATCATGTTAGTATCTATGAAAGCAATTCTTGATGACGCAAATGAGAATAACTATGGCGTTATGGCTATGAACTCCATCAACATGGAGATGGCAAGAGCTGGTATTATGGCAGCAGAGGAAGAGCATTCCGCGATCATCATCCAGTTTGGCAACGGCCAGATGAACAATCATGCACACCTGGAAGAGATGGTTCCGATTATCAAGGAATTAGCTGCAAGAGTACATGTTCCGGTAGCTTTAAACTTCGATCACGGTGCTGATTTCTATGCAATCACAAACTGCATCAATGCAGGCTTCACAAATGTTATGTTTGATGGTTCTTCCCTTCCATATGAGGAGAACGTAAAGAGAACTGCGATCATCTCCGCACTGGCACACGGCATGGGATGCTCCGTTGAGGGCGAGTTAGGTCATGTTGGACAGGCTGCTGATGCTGATGATGCCAACGTGGATTTATACACCAACCCAGATCAGGCTCTGGATTTTGTAAACAGAACCCATGTAGACGCTCTGGCAGTTGCGATCGGTACTGCTCATGGCGCTTATCCAAAGGGAAAAGTTCCGAAGTTAGACTTTGAAAGACTGAAACTGTTAAAAGAGACCTTAAAGATGCCATTAGTACTTCACGGCGGTTCTGGTTCCGGTGAAGAGAACCTGCGTAAAGCAGTTGCATGCGGTATCAATAAGATCAACGTATGTACAGATGCATTTGAGGCTGGTAAGGTTGCTACCTTAAAGGCACTGGAAGAGAATCCGAACCTTGATTATATGCATATGTGCATGGCTGCTGAAGCTGGCATCAAGCAGTTCGTAAAGGATTACATGAAGGTAATTGGTTCCAGCGGACGTTTCATCTATGGTGAGGCTGTTTCCAAGAGCCACGAATAATCGATACACGACGTTTTTTCACTAAAAGGTAAGAGGTGTCCGGTTGAAACAGAATAAAAATACATTATATAACAATCAAATACTGAAATGTCTTATGACTGGCGATACATTTACAACTCAGCAGATTGCAGATAATGTAGGTTTATCTGAAAAGACAGTTCGAACCAGGATCAATCAGCTGAACGACTGGCTGGTTGAACAGGGACTGGGACGGATCGAGCGAAAGCAGGGAACGGGAATATGGCTGGAACTGGAAGAGGGCCAGAAAATGCAGCTGTCAGGATGGCTGCAGACCAGCGATGATCTCCCTGCTTCAACCGGATTCGATAATAGAAATAAACAGCTGATCGGAAAATTACTGAAGCTGAAGCCAGGGGAGACCACGACGCTGCAGCAATTGGCGGATAGCTTATATTTAAGCCCGCCAACCGTGGGTGGCCTGCTGAAGGTAGTTGCTGATTGGTTTGAAGAAAGACATTTAGAAGTGACATCCATACGGAGTAAAGGAATTTGTCTTGAGGGAGACGAATATAATTTGAGAATCGCCATCAGGGACTACATGATGGAGATGATGCCAGAAGTGTTAGAGGCTTTGCTGGGTACCTTTGCTCCGGGGGTGGATGTTGCCCGGATCCGCCAGATCGTTGTGGAGGCGGAGAATGCCTGGAGGATCGAACTGGCAGACCGGTCCTTTAAGATGGTATGGATCATGACCTGTTTATCCATTTCCAGAAAATGCCCGGCTGACGAGAGGGCTTTTATTTCCGCAGAGGAGAATATCCAGCATTATAATGAATATTCCTTTGCCGAGTCCATCTATCAGCGGATTGAGAAAGAGTATCAGATCAAAATTGCTGAGACGGATATCCGCTTTTTGGCGGTTTTGCTGCTCAGCGCAAAGAAATTAAAAAATTTTCGGGATCTTCAGGAAGAAGATTATGCCAAACAGTATGATAAGGATTTGGAAAAGTTCGTAAAGCTGGTGATCGACACCATTGATTCTGTTCTGGATATCGATCTTTCCGAAGATCAGTTATTAGTTGAGAGCTTAATGCTCCATATGAGATCGGCTATTTTCCGGATGAAATATTCGACGGCGACAGGCGATAACATCAGTAAATATGTCAAGAGTGAATATAAGCAGACGTTTCTTGCGACCTGGTCCACCAGCAACCTGTTTGAAGAATATTATGATGTACAGGTGACGGAGGATGAGCTGGCGGGAATTACCCTGTATATTCAGGCGGCTATCATAAGGCAGAAAAAGGGACGCCCGATCGAGGCATTGCTGATCAGCGAAGGCGGTATGGCCACCAGCCAGCTGAATATTGAAAAATTAAAATACAGCATTCCGGAGATTACCGATATAAGAGCTACCAGTTACCATGATTTCCGTTTATCCCAGTATAAGGATATGGATGTGATCATTAATACAACTGGGGAAGAGATTCACGATGACCGGGTTGTGGCAGTAGATGCGAGACTGTCCGAACGGGGAATCGAGTCAGTACGTCAAAAGGTAAATCAGATATATTATTTCCGGAAACGGGAAGAGTTTCATTTTAACAGCCTCTGTCATCAGCTATTTGATGTGGACCTGTTTTTACTGAAGCCTGAAGTGGAAAATAAGGACCAGCTGATTACCATGATGGTAAAGAAACTGGAAGAAAAGGGAGATGTAACTCCCAATTACTTACAGAGTGTATTTGACCGGGAGAGGGCAACAACGACAAGCATCGGCAGGGGAGTGGCGATTCCTCATGGAAACATGACGGAGGTCAATGAGCCGAAGATCGTTGTGGCGATCCTGGATAAGCCAATCAGCTGGCATGATGATATGGTAGATGTTGTATTTCTGCTGGCAGTGAAGATGACATCACAGGTTGAGATAAAACGCACCAAGCAGTTTTATAAGGATTTTCTTCAGCTGACCGATAATGATGAAAACCTGGAGGCCATGAAGAAATTAAAGACACCATTGGATATTTATCAGTATTTTATTAAATAAAATGAGGGGAGAAAAATACTATGGCAGTAAAAGAAATTCTGGATAAGAGAGTTATCGATTTAGACATGAATGCAAAAACAAAGGATGAGGTCATCCGTCATTTGGCAGGTCTTCTTCATGAGGCTGGATATGTAGACGATCTTGAGGGATACATCAAAGATGTATATTTAAGAGAGAGCGAAGGCATCACCGGTATCGGTGGTCATGTAGCAATCCCACACGGGAAATCTGATTATGTAGATAAGGTTGGCATCGCAGTAGGCAGAACCCATGATATGGTAGAGTGGGAGTCCTATGACGGAGAGCCATCCCAGTTATTCTTCTTGTTTGCAGTACCATCTGACAGCGAAGGCGCAAAAGATCATCTGCGTCTGATCGCTGAGCTGGCAGGTAAGCTGGGTAACGATGAGACCATGAAAAAGTTACAGACTGCAAAGACTTACGAAGAACTGTTAGAGGCATTTTCATAAATAACGGATAATAACCGGTACACGAGGTACTCCCGGAATCCGGGGAGTACCTGATATCGTAAGGAGGTTTGTCAGATGGAGACACGTCAGATTGGAAAGTCGGGAATTGAGACCAGCGCCTTGGCCCTTGGCTGCTGGGCCATCGGTGGTGGCAGCTGGTGGGGAGATAATGATGACCAGATGTCAGTCGATACCATTCACAGAGCCTTTGATCTGGGTATCCGCTGGATCGATACGGCAAGAGTATATGGCTTTGGACACAGCGAAGAAGTGGTTGGCAGGGCATTGAAGGAATTACCAAGAGATCAGGTGATCATTTCTACGAAGTGTGCCCTTCAGTGGTACGAACAGAAGGGGGAATATCATTTTTCCAGAGATGGTCATGAGGTTTACCGGGATCTGTCACCGAAGGCCATCCGGAGAGATCTGGAAAAGAGCTTACAGGCTCTTGGAACCGATTATATTGATGTGTATTACACCCATTGGCAGTGTAAGACCTACGGGGTAGTGCCGGTGGCAGAAACCATGGAAGAACTTCTGAAGATGAAGAAGGAGGGTAAGATCCGTGCAATCGGTGCTTCCAATGTAAATCTTCAGGTGATGAAGGATTATGTGGCTGCAGGACAGCTGGATGTGATCCAGGAGAAATTAAGTATTCTGGACCGGAAGCCGGAGGAAGAGCTGCTTCCATTCTGTGAAGCGCATGGAATCAGCCTTCAGACTTATTCTCCGATTGAACAGGGACTTTTGGCAGGAAAAGCGCCGGATGATTATGTTCCGAAGCCGGGAGAGGTACGGGAAGGCAGAGTATGGTGGAGACCAGAGAATATCCGCATGGCAAATGAGATGTTGGCTGGATGGAAAGATCTGACAGAAAAGTATCAGTGTACACTGGCAAATCTTTGTATCAAGTGGAATTCTATGTTATCTCCAAATATCAACGTACTATGCGGAGCAAGAAAAATCTCCCAGATTGAGGATACTGCAAAATCGTTGGATATTCCGATGACCAGGGAAGATTTCTTACGGATGAAGGCAGATGCAGACAGAATCATTGCAAAACATGTTTAAATCAAGTATAATAAGAAAGCAGTGATTTGATTATTTATAAAGGACCGGTTTTTCAGGCCGGATCAAAAGAAAGGGAGAATAAAATCATGAAAATTGCATTAATGAACGAATTTAGCCAGTCTTCCAAGAACCCAACGATCTTAGGCGAGTTAAAGAAGGTTGTTGAGCCAATGGGACATACGGTATACAACACAGCTATGGAGGCTCCATTAGTTCCTCAGGATGTACCGGAAGCTTATACCGAGGACAACCCAAGACTGACTTATCTGCATCTGGGTATCCAGGCAGCTCTGCTGTTAAATTCCGGCGCTGTTGATTTCGTGATCACAGGCTGCGGTACTGGCCAGGGCGCATTAATGTCTTTAAATATGTATCCAGGCGTTGTCTGCGGATACTGCATCGAGCCAACTGATGCATATCTGTTCTTACAGATCAACAATGGTAACGCTTTATCCATTCCTTACGCAAAGGGATTTGGCTGGGGCGCAGATCTGAACTTAAACAACATTTTCACAAAGGCATTTGGTTCACCAAAGGGCCAGGGTTATCCAGCATCTGGTAAAGAGAGCCAGAACCGCAACGCTGCGATCCTGTCTACGATGAAGACCCAGATTGCAAAACCATTGGTAGAGGCATTAAAATCCCTGGATCAGAACATGGTAAAAGAAGCTCTGATTCCTAGATTCTTAGATTGCTTCTATGCAGGCTGCAAAGATGACGAACTGAAAGCATACGTTGATAGCGTTGTTGCATCTAAATAATTTTTAGAAACAGCATTACTTAAAAATAGAAGCCGGGTGTATCCGAACAGGTGCGTCCGGCTTTTTTTAACAGGAGAAAGACTTCTGGATAATTTTGATCAGATTTCACGGGAGTTACCGTGATGAAAGAAGAAAAGGGGAGATTGTCATGAAGAATTTTACGGATCTGACAGGTAAGAAAGCAATCGTAACCGGCGCGGCACAGGGACTTTGCCATGGTATGGCAGAGGGACTGATGGAGGCTGGTGTTGAGGTGTGTATCATTGATATTAATCCAAAGACTCCAGAGGTGGCAAAGGAGTTCTGTGACAGAGGATTTACCTGTCACAGCGTGATCGCCAACTTAGGAGACGCGGAGAGTCTGAAAAATGGTTTTGAGGACGCAGTGAAGTCTCTGGGCGGACATCTGGATATTATTGTCAACGGTGCTGGCGTACAGAAACGCCATCCATCGGAGGAGTTCCCATATGAGGACTGGGAGTTCGTCTTAAATATCAACTTAAACGCAGTATTCCGTCTGTGCCAGTTGGCTGGAAAGCAGTTTATGGCTCAGGGAAGCAAGGGTAAGATCATCAACATCGCTTCTATGTTATCCTTCTTTGGTGGATTTACCGTACCGGCTTATGCAGCTTCCAAGGGTGGTGTTGCCCAACTGACGAAAGCTCTGTGCAACGAGTGGGCTGGCAAGGGCATCAATGTCAACGCCCTGGCGCCTGGTTATATGGATACGGAGATGAATACCGCACTGACAGATCCGTCCAATCCAAGATTTAAGGAGATCACAGATCGTATCCCGGCTCATGTATGGGGAACTCCAGAAGACATGAAAGGACCGTGCGTATTCCTGGCATCTGCAGCTTCTGATTACTTAAATGGCGCGATCATCCCAGTTGATGGCGGATATTTAGTGAAATAACCAGATAAGAAACAAGGCGATTTGTGAGGATGCTGGTGGATCCACAGAAATAAGAGGTGGATCGCCGGGATATGAGGGGAGAACATATGGAACAGTTAAAGTCAATTTATTTGCCACAATTCACCATCGGTGAAGATGCATTTGATCATTTCCAGTGTGAGATGGTAAAATACGGGAAGAAGCTTTTTGTGATCCATGGGGGGCGAGCGTGGAAAGCAGCCAAGGACTATGTGGTTCCTGCCATTGAGAAAGCGGGACTTGCCATGCTTGGAGAGCTGCTGTACGGCCATGACGCCACCCATGAAAATGTAAAAAAGATTTGTGAAAATCCGAGAGCCAAAGAGGCGGATATGCTTCTGGCAGTTGGCGGCGGTAAATGCTTAGATACAGTAAAATTAGCGGCAGACCACCTGGGAAAACCGGTATTTACAGTGCCGACCATTGCTTCTAACTGCGCGCCGATCACCAAGATCAGCATCATGTACCATGAGGACGGCTCTTTCTGCGATATTCCGAGACTGCATCACGTACCGGCGCATTGCTTTATCGACCCACGGATTATTCTGGCGGCTCCGATCAAGTATTTCCGGGCGGGTATCGGCGACGCTATGGCGAAGAATGTAGAGTCTGAGTGGTCTGCCAAAGCGGGAGAGCCACTGGATTACGGCAGTGAACTGGGTATCACCGCAGGAAAACTTTGCTTCTATCCATTCTTAAAAGAAGGAAAGAAGGCGCTGAAGGACGCAGAGGCGGGAGTTGTCACTGAGGAATTAGAGGACTGTATCTTGAATGTAGCCATTTCCCCAGGTATCGTGTCCGTATCCGTTCATCCGTATTACAATGGCGGTATCGCCCATGCATTGTTCTATGGTTTGACTTGTCGGAAACATATCGAAAAGCATCATCTGCACGGCGAGGTGGTCTCCTACGGAACCCTGGTGAACCTGATGGTGGATCAGAATATGGAGAAGTTAAAGCTGGCTTATGATTTTAATAAGGAGGTTGGACTTCCAACCTGTCTGGCAGATCTGGAGCTGGAGAAGGGCGATCCGTTGGAGGACGTGCTGCGGATCACCATGGAGAACCAGGAACTGACCCATACACCGTATCCGGTGGATGCGAAGATGATTCACGAAGCGATCCTGAAATTGGAAGATTACAGAGGATAAAAAGAAAGGCAAGAAAAGAGGATTTGTGTCATGCACGGACAGATGTATTTAAAAGGAATGAAAGAAGGAATTCCAGTTGCCCTGGGATATTTCTTTGTTTCGATCACCATAGGAATCGCGGCCAGGCTGGCAGATCTGACGCCGATGCAGGCAGCAGTCATGTCACTGACGAATTTAACATCAGCGGGGCAGTTTGCTTCCTTTACCCTGATCGCGTCAGGGGCGTCTTTCGTGGAGATGGCAATCTCCCAGGCGGTGATCAACCTGCGGTACTGTCTCATGTCCTGTGCCCTGTCCCAGAAGATCGATCATGAGCTTCCTATGGGGCACCGGTTGTGCATGGCTTTTGGTATTACTGACGAAATTTTCGGTCTCTGCATTTCCCAGAAGGGAAAGCTGGAGCCCTGGTATATGTACGGTGTCATGAGTGTGGCGATTCCAGGATGGGTAGCCGGTACGGTTCTGGGTATCCTATCTACGGGCGTGCTGCCGCAGCCACTGTTAAATGCCATGAGTATGGCGCTGTATGGTATGTTTATCGCCGTGTTCGTTCCAGCAGCAAGAGATAACCGGATACTGGTGCCGATCATAGGCATCGCTATGGCTGCCAGCGCGGCATTCCAGCTGCTTCCGATGTTTGATTTCATTTCTTCCGGTATGAAGATCATCATTTTGACGTTGGTGATCTCCATGGCGGCGGCATTATTATTCCCGATCCAGGAGGAAGAGTCATGAGAAATTATATGTATATTTTAGTGATGGCAGTGACCACCTATCTGATCCGTGTTGTGCCGATCACCCTGATGAGAAAAGAGATCAAAAACCGGACTTTCCGTTCCTTTTTGACTTATGTGCCATATGTGACACTGGCTGTGATGACATTTCCGGCGATTTTAAGCATCACGGACTCACCCTGGATCTCCTGGGTGGGATTTCTGGTGGCCATGGTGCTGGCGTATTGCCGGTCCAGTTTATTTGTGGTGTCATTGGGGAGTTGTATTCTGGTGTTTGTGCTGCAGTTGTTATAATACATAATTATAAAAGTAGAAACAGGGAGACTGTATTGAATGGAGGTGCCGCATGGAATTATATCAGTTAAAATATTTCTTATATGCGTCAAAATATGAAAATATCTCAAAAGCTGCCCAGGAACTTCGTGTAGCACAGCCGTCTGTCAGCAAGGCAATCCAGGCACTGGAAAAAGAATTGCAGGTGGAGTTATTTGAGCGTAACGGCAAACGGCTGAAGCTGACTTATACGGGAAGAGTCCTCAGGGAAAAAGTGTCCCAGGTCATCTGGAAATTAGATGAACTTCCAGATGAGCTTGGCAATCTGGGACGAGAGGCCCATATTATCAAATTAAATGCTGTTTCTGCGGTCACCCTGCTTCCTCCGATTATTGAAAGATTCAAAAAGGAAGAACCTGATGTGAAGTTTATCATCACCGATCAGAGAGAAAAGACGGACTGGGATGTCTGCATCTGCAGCGCGGAACCAGATACCACTTATACTTATGGAATGGAACTGTTAAAGGAACGGGTATTTTTAGGCGTTTCCAAGGAATCAAAGCTCAGTGAGAAACGGATGGTGTCTTTGGAGGATGTTCGAAATGAGAACTTTATCCTGCTTCCGAGAGGAACGGTCTTACGAAAACTGGCAGATGTCCGCTTCCGGGAGAATCATTTTCTTCCCAAAATCAGCATGGAATGTGATTCTACCCATCTGGTGAGCCAGTTAATCAGCGGGGGAATGGGCATCACCTTATGGCCAGAATATTCCTGGGGCAAACGGGCAGATGTTCACTTAATGGGGATCCGGGAGACTGGATTTTACCGCTCGATTTTCCTGTTACAGCAAAGATCATCGGAGACAGCACCGATTGTCCGGAAATTTGCAGAATATGTAGAGAATTATATGAAGCAGCTGAAATCAGGTGGTTAAAGGAAAAAAGTCAGAATTGTCTTTCTTATATAAACAAAAATTATATGGATAACAATAAATGTCCGCTTAATAAAGACAAGTGTACATCCAATACGAGACAAATAGGTTCCTTTATTCTTTAAAAGAATATAAGAAATACAAATGTTATATTGGACATAAGAAAATACAATTGGTATGATTGTTATCAATAAATCACAGAGATAAAATATTGAAGACTTCTGTTTGATGATGGGAATAGATGAGTGGATACAAAGCTGTATCCGATGGGGGAAAGCTATGTTCCATGGCCAAATAGGAGTTTTTTTTATACAATAAGAATTCTGTTGAAATCAGATGAAGGGGGATTTATTATGAATCGCATGAATGATTTGAACTGTTTACTGGCGGAAAAACTTGTAGAGGACATTAAGAAAGATTATGAAGCAAGTGGAATTGCCGTTGCTATTATTGATAAGAGCGGAAAAACCCAGTATGAGAAGTTCTGGGGTGTCCGTGATCTGGAGTCTGGCAAAGAAGTGAATGGAGACACCATTTTTGGTCTGGCATCCGTGACCAAGTCCTTTACAGCACTGTCTATCATGCAGCTGGAAGAAAAAGGAATTATTGATCTGGATGCGCCGATCAGTCAGTATATTCCAGAGTTTACGAATAAGAATCAGTCCAAGAAGGTGACTGTGAGACATCTGTTAAGTCATGCAGGCGGTTTCTTCCCACTTCCACGTATCCTGGTTGGCAATGTAGCTGAGAGCCTGGGATTGGATGAAGAGAAAGATGGAGATTTCGCTTACAATGACGCAGTGGCACAGGAAGGTGTGAAGCTGGTTGCAGAGCGTCTGGATGCACAGACGAAGGAGAATGGCTTAAACGGTCAGCCGGGTGAGTATTTAAGCTACTGTAATGATGGATTTGGTCTGTTATCCGACATTATCCGCAGATACGGCGGCGAGCCATCTTATGCAGATTACCTGGTAAAACATGTATTAAAACCATTAGGTATGGAAAGAAGCTTCTGTGATTTCGTTCGTCCAAGCAAAGACGAGAACGCAGCGACTTTGTATAAGAAGGTAGATGGAGTCATGAGAGGCTCCAGAGATTATCATGATAACGCATTCGTATTAAATGGCGGCGGTGCGATGAAATCCACCTTAAATGACCTGAAAAAATATTTGGGCATGTACTTAAATCTTGGTAAAGCCGCAGATGGTACAAGAATCCTCAGCGAGTATGGGGTTCGCGAGATGTGTAAGCCACGTCAGGCATATGGAGCATTTGGCAACTATGGTTATGGCGTTTCCATGAAACAGTTAGATGACTTAAAGGTGATTGAGCACGGCGGCGCGTTACCGGGTGTTTCTTCCAACATTGCCTGGTCTTACGAAGCAGAAGCAGCAGTCATCGTACTGTGCAACACTTCCAATGTCCCGGTAAGCCTGATCTCCAATGCGATGATGAAAGCATATAATGGAAAGAACCCGATAGAGAAAAGAGATGTATGGCAGATCACCCCATGGTCTGAAGAGACGATCGCTGCAGCTTCCGGCGTCTACAGTTCAGGAGAGGGAACAACTGCTGAGTTATATCGGAAAGCAGATGGAACCATTGGAGCAAGGGAAGAGGGAGTTGAGAAGAATATCATTCCAGTCAGCCCATATACTGCTATTATCCGCAATAAATATTCAGATCTGTTTATCAGACTGATTTTTAATGAAGAGAGAGGCATTTACGCCATGGCATATGGCAGCCGTTTAATTCCAAAGAGTAAATAGAGAGGTAAAATTTGTCTTATCAAGCAAGATGTTACATACGCAGAGTATTATCTGCCCTCGCCCTCGCCATTGTGATCTTTGTGATCCGCAGGGAATGGCATCTGACCGGGTTTTCCAATGCCATGGCGATTTCTGGTATCTGTTTCCTGATCATGGCCTTGTTTCAGACTGCCAGATATTTAAGATGCTATGATCTGATCATTTTCGGATTTTTGAAATTCAAGCAGCTCTGGAAAAATGAAAAGTTCATGGATAAGCACACAGGAAGCTATGGGGAATTCTTGGAAAACAGACGGTACGAAAAAAATTATGGAGAAACTTTTGCTGCGGCTGTCTGTATGTTTGTATGCTCGGCTGTGGTATTAGTGATATAAAAAAGAGGAGGAAAAGTGCGATGAGAAAAAACAAGAAGGCAATGCTGGTTTTATTATCAGCAGCGATGCTGGCAGGCGCTGTCAGCGGATGTTCCAAGTCTTCCAAAACGGAAGGCAGCATCGAATTTACGGAAGCAGCATCCACAGAAGCATCCACTGATGCAAGCGTTGAAGAAACAAAAGCAGATCCAAATGGAGAGACCCCTACCGATGAGGGCTATGGTATCTTAAGAGAGGCATCTACAAATAAGATTGGTTCCTTAAACCCATTAACCTACATCAACTCCTACTCTTCCACACAGATCAAGAGATGTTCCGTGATTCTGTATACCTACTTCCCGAATGAGGACAATACTTTCTGTACCTTAAGCGGTGAGCTGGCAGCAGAAGACCCGATCAAGATGGATGATGAGGGTAAAGTATGGCAGATCAAGATCCGCGAAGGTGTAACCTGGGAGAATGGTGATCCGCTGAACGCAAATGATGTATATTATACATGGCAGATGATCCTGGATCCAAAGTTAGCAAACTTACGTGCAAGCAACTTTGCTAAAGACGTGATTGAGATCGATCATGCTATGGATTATTTCCAGGGCAACTGTACCTGGGATGAGGTTGGTTTAAAGCTGATCGATGACTATACACTGGAGATCCATACCGTAGCAGGACATGATGCAAGAGAGGTTATGACTCATCTGGCTCATCCGGCAAACTGTATCATCAACAAAGAGTACTATGAGAAAGGTATGAACGCAGATCGTACTGAGACTCTGTATGGTACCAGCAAAGATTACTGGATTTCTGCTGGTCCTTTCTTAGTAGATTCCTGGACCAACGATGCTGAGATCGTATTCAAGAAGAACCCGAACTACATCTTCAAAGATAAGATCTGGCTGGCAGGTATTGATATCAAGGTTGTTGCGGACACCAGCACACAGATGCAGCTGTTTGACAACGGTGAGATCGATTATGTAAAACTGAATGCAGAGACATTCTTACAGTACGAAGAGGATCCGCGAGTTCTGTATGCACCAGGAAACTCTGTAAGACATATCACCATCAACTCTGCTAACCCGGATCAGCCAATCCTTGGCAACGAGAAGTTCAGACAGGCTCTGTTCTATGGAACAGATCGTCAGACTATCGCTAAGATGGTAAAAGAAGATCCAGCTGATTACATTGTACCAACTACTCATATCATTGACCTTGCTAAGGGAACTAAGTTCCGTGATACCGAAGAGGGTAAGGCTAATACTCATGAGAACTATGGTTATGATGAGGAAAAGGCAAAACAGTTATTTGACGAGGCTTTAGCAGAGGTGGGTATTGATAAAGTATCCCTGACCATGGTCTATAATGATGCTGCACCGCAGACAGTTATGAGTGAGTACTTACAGCAGAGCTGGCAGAAATTATTTGGTGCAGATAAGTTCGAACTGAAACTGCAGGCTATGCCATCTTCCCAGCGTGGTGATCTGATGAGAAGCTGGAAGACCAAACCAAACAGCTATGAGATCAGCTGGGGTGGCTGGGTCAGTACAGACTTAATGCCATGGAACGCATTCAAGTATTGGACAACTTACTATTCTGCTAAGAATGAGCCATACTTAAGTGAAGACTTTGATAAAGTGTTCGATGATGCAAACTTTGGTGAAGATCGTTTTGAGGATGGTGTTCGTCTGAAAGAAGTTGCTGAGATGGAGAAGATGTTGATCGAGCCAGCGATTATCATTCCAGTTACTGAGTCTTTGGATAAGTATCTGAAAGCTGACAGATTAGAGCTTACTATGAAGAACTGGGCTAACCGTGTTGAATGGGGCTGGGATTACGCTAAAATCGTAGAGTAATTACTGAACTCATAGTGAGGAGATGCTGTAGGAAGTTTTTCTTGCGGCATCCCCTCATATTTTAGTAATTATTTCGAAAATGGAAAGAGGAATGTGGATGTTTCGATATATACTAGACAGAATTGTAGCAATGTTTCTTACACTGTTTATCATCGTTTCTATTGCCTTCATGGTAGTGCGACTGATGCCAGGCAGTGTGTATGAGATGGGTGGAGATTTATCACAGACAGTTATTGATGCACTGAATGCAAAATATCACTTTGATGAGCCGATCATCAAACAGTACGGATATTTTCTGCAGAATATTTTCCTTCACTGGGACTGGGGAACATCAGCAAAGATGCGTCCAAACGTACCAGTATTTGAGATTCTGCGCGACAGGATTCCGATTACCCTGCAGATCAACCTGATCTCCCTGTTTGCCGCGCTTCCTGTTGGAATGGCAGCAGGTATCATTGCAGCAATCAAGAAAAATACCATTATCGATCATCTGGTTTCTCTGATGGTAGTTTTATTTATTTCTATCCCATCTTTCGTATTCGCAGCAGGTCTGCAGTACTTCCTGGGATTTAAGACGGGTGTGTTCCCGATTATTTACAATGTTTCCGCAAAAGGTCTGCTTCGGTGGCAGTCTATGTTTATGCCGATCTTAGCACTGGCCTTTGATCCGATTGCCCGTGTGGCAAGATATTTAAGAGCAGAGTTGGCAGAGACCATGAACTCTGAATTTATGTTATTAGCAAAGACAAAAGGTCTGACTTACGCGCAGAGTACCGTTCGCCATGGACTTCGTAACTCCATGGTGCCGATGATGAACATCATTATCCCGATGTTTGCCAATGTATTAGGTGGCTCTCTGGTTGTTGAGAGTATTTTCTCCGTACCTGGTATGGGCGGACTGATGGTTGACTCCATCAATGCCAGTGATCATATGCTGACTGTGGCAATTTTGGTGTTCTATGCCATGATCTCTTTGATCACAGTATTGATCGTGGATATTTCCTATGGAATTGTAGATCCACGAGTAAGAATGGGAGGTAAGAAGTAATGACATTATATGATGATAACAAAGAAAAATATGACAGCCTTCCAAAGGATTTATTTCGACTGGTTCAGAATGATGAAGAGATCCATGATGTAGAATTTAAGACCAAACCGATTGGTTTCTTTATGGATGTATGGCTTCGTTTCGTAAAGAACAAAGCTTCTGTTGTTGCTGCAGTGATCATTTTATTCATTTCCTTTATGGCCATCTTTGGACCTGGTATGAATCAGTACAAGTATGATGAACAGCACACAGACCACATCAACATGCCTCCGAAAATCCCATTTATCGCACAGATGGATATTGGTATTTTTGATGGTGGTTTTACCCTTGAAAACAGAAAATATGATAACTTAAACGACACGCAGAAATATCCAGAAGGTTCTATTCTGGAGGTCCGTAACCCGAGACTGGTAGGCGGCGAGAGAATCGTGGACGTGGTAGTTGATTATTATAAATATACAGGTATGCCAGATGACGAATGTTTCTGGTTCGGCAGTGACTATCTGGGACGTGATATCTGGACCAGAATGTGGCGTGGCGCCAGAATTTCCCTGATCATTGCTATCGTATCTGTATGCTGTAACGTTGTGATCGGTGTGATCTATGGTTCTATTTCCGGTTATTACGGTGGAACGGTAGATATGATCATGATGCGTATTACTGAGATTATTAATGCGTTCCCTCGAATCGTTATTGTTACGTTGTTTATTATGGTGGCAGGTACTGGTATGTTCTCGATCATTATGTCCCTTGTCATCAAGGACTGGGTAAATACGGCCCGGATGGTGCGTTCCCAGTTTTACCGGTTTAAGGGCAGAGAGTACGTACTGGCTGCGAGAACGCTGGGTGTAAGAGATATGGCATTGATCTTCCGCCATATTCTGCCAAACTCTATTGGACCGATCATTACAAGTTCTATGATCGCGATCCCTACAGCAATTTTCTCCGAGTCTTTCCTGGCATACATTGGTCTGGGACTTCAGGCTCCAGAGCCGTCCATCGGTGTTATGCTGTCCCAGGGACAGAAAGTGCTGCTGCATTACCCATCACAGGTAGTGTTCCCAGCTATTGTTATTTCTTTACTGATGATCTCTTTCAACCTGTTTGGCAACGGTTTAAGAGATGCATTTGATCCAACCCTTAGAGGCGCAGAATAGGAGGAACGAAGATGAAAGAACCAATTCTTGAGGTGAATAATTTAAGAGTCTCCTTCCGTACCTATAATGGCAAAGTACAGGCAGTAAGAGGCATCGATTTTAAGTTATATGAGGGCGAAACTCTGGCAATCGTAGGTGAGTCCGGTTCCGGTAAATCCGTAACCACTAAGGCGATTTTGGGAATTCTGCCCAAGAACTCTATCATTGAAGAAGGCGAGATCCTGTATAAGGGCGCTGACTTAACCAAATACAAAGAAAAGGATTTTTATAATTTACGTGGTAAGGAAATCTCACTGATCTTCCAGGATCCGTTATCTGCATTGAATCCGATCATGAAGATTGGTAAGCAGATCACTGAGGCGCTGGTCCTTCGTGAGCATATGAGCAAGGAAGATGCTAAGAAACGTGCGCTGGAGTTGATGGAGATGGTAGGTATTACCAATCCGGAAGTCCGTTATGAGCAGTATCCATTCCAGTTCTCCGGTGGTATGAGACAGCGTATCGTTATTGCCATTGCGTTGGCAAGTAATGCCAAGATCATGATCTGTGATGAGCCAACCACCGCTCTGGATGTTACCATTCAGGCAAAGATTCTGGATGAGATCAAATCCATCAAAAAGAGCCAGGGCCTATCTGTTATCTTCATCACTCATGATCTGGGTGTTGTGGCAAATATGGCAGACCGTATCTGTGTTATGTATGCAGGAAAGATTGTTGAGGTAGGAACTGCGGAAGAGATTTTCTATTCCCCAGCTCATCCGTATACCTGGGCACTTCTCTCCTCCATGCCAGACCTGGAGACCAAGGAAAGACTGTTCTCCATTCCTGGAACGCCTCCAAACATGATCTTCCCACCAAAGGGAGATGCGTTTGCAGAGAGAAACCAGTATGCTATGGCAGTGGATTATGAGGAGCAGCCTCCATTCTTCAAACTTAGTGATACTCATTATGCAGCGACATGGCTTCTGCATCCAAATGCACCGAAGGTTGAGATGCCAGAGACATTGAAGAATCGAATTGCTAGAATGAAGCAGAAGAGGGAGGAAGTCTAAGATGGCACAGAATGATGAGAAGAGAGAAAAAATTTTAGAGATCAAGGATCTGTGCATGGAATTCCAGGATGGCAAACAGACCGTAAAGGCAGTGAACCATGTATCTTTTGATGTCTACAAAGGTGAAAACTTCGGCCTGGTAGGTGAGAGCGGTTGTGGTAAGACAACCTTAGGAAGAACCCTGATCCGTCTTTATGATCCAACTTCTGGTGAGATTTTATTTAATGGTAAGAACATCTCCGGAAAATTAAACCGTGCAGACAGGGATTATGTAACAAGAAACTTAGCGATGATTTTCCAGGATCCGATTTCTTCGTTAAATCCTAGAATGACCGTTCAGGAGATCATCGAAGAGGGATTGAAGACAAGAGGAGAAAAGGATAAAGAGGTACTCCGCAAGGCAGTGTCCGATATCTTAAAGAAGGTTGGACTTCTTCCGGAGCACGGCACCCGTTATCCGCACGAGTTCTCCGGCGGTCAGAGACAGCGTATCGGAATCGCCAGATCCCTGGTAGTAAAACCGTCCTTTATTATTGCTGATGAGCCGGTATCTGCTCTGGACGTATCCATTCAGGCACAGGTTATCAACCTGTTAATGGATATTAAGAAAGAGATGGATCTGACGATCTTATTCATTGCCCATAACCTGGCGGTTGTAAAGTATTTTTCTGACCGTATCGGAGTTATGTATTTCGGAAATATGGTAGAGTTAGCAGATGCAGATGAATTGTATGATCATCCGGTTCATCCATATACGAAGGCACTGCTTTCTGCAATTCCACAGCCAGATCCATTAAGCGAAAAGAACAAAGAGAGACTGTACTACGATCCATCAATCCATGATTATTCTGTAGAACAGCCAAAATTCCAGGAGATCCGTCCAGGACATTTTGTTTACGCATCGGATTCTGAGATGGAGAAATACCGCAAAGAACTGGAAGAGCAGGGTTGATCGCTTTCCATATAGAAAAAAGGACAGAGGACATGGAGATGAACGGAAACAGTAGAGAAGCAGTATTTCAGGAGATCATCAGTCTGGCAGATGCCATGGCTGACCGTCTGACGGCAAGACGCCGTGATTTTCATAAATATGCAGAGACCGGATGGTTCGAGATGCGGACCTCCTCTCTGATTGCAAGAAGACTGACCGAGCTTGGTTATGAGGTGCTGACTGGAGACCAGGTGTGCAAGAAAGATTCCCGCATGGGAGTTCCTTCTGATGCAGAGCTGGAGAAACAGTATGAACGTGCGGTGAGCCAGGGCGCTGATCCGGAGTTTGTGGAGCGAACCCGTGGCGGTATGACTGGCGTTATCGGTATCCTCCACTGTGGAGAAGGTCCGATCGTGGGCATGCGGTTTGATATTGATGCTCTGGGTGTGTTTGAAAGCGAATCCATGGAACATCGTCCGGCAAGAGAAGGATTTGCTTCTGTAAACCGTGGATTTATGCATGCCTGTGGTCATGATGGACATGCCACCATTGGCCTTGGTGTAGCGGAGGTTCTGATGCAGATCAAAGACCAGCTTCATGGTACTGTAAAGTTGATTTTCCAGCCTGCAGAAGAAGGGGTGCGTGGCGCAAAAGCTATCGTAGATGCTGGTCATTTAGACGATGTCCAGTACCTGATCGGTTCCCATGTAACGGACAATAAAGAATTTACGAATGGCGAAGTGGTAGTGCCGGGGTGTCATGGCTGTCTGGCAACCACCAAATATGATGTGTTGTTTAAAGGACAGGCTGCTCATGCAGGCGGCTCCCCGGAAAAGGGCAAGAATGTTCTGTTAGCAGCATCTACTGCAATTTTGAATTTGTACGCAATTCCACGTCATAGCGGCGGTGCGTCCCGGATTAATGTGGGAACCATCCACGGCGGAAGCGGACGTAACGTGATCGCGGATGAAGCTCTCATGGAGATCGAAGTTCGTGGTGAGACCACAGAGATCAACGAATACATGAGCGAGTACGCCCGTAACGTATTAAATGGGGCAGCGGCGATGCATGGGGTATCCTGTGACATCAAAGTTATGGGAGCAGCGAATTCCATGACTAGCAGTCCGGAGATGATGGCTCGTATCCGTAGAGTGACAGAAGAGGATCTGCATATGAAGGTTTCCAGGGAAGACAGTCTTCATTCTGGCGGAAGCGAAGATGTATCCTATATGGTAAACCGTGTGCAGGAACATGGTGGTGAGGCATCCTTTATGAGACTTCTAACACCGGAAGCCGGTCCTGGACATAGCCGTACCTTTGATATCGGAGAAGAGGTATTACCGACAGGTGTGAAGATCTTCTGCGGTACGGTATACGATATTATGGGAACAGAGCGATAAGTACACGATGGGCATAAAAATGCAGAGACATTGTGCAGTATTTATTATGAAATCAAGCAGGGAGAAGTAAGATGAGTGAGAAAGCATTAAGAGTTGTTGCAACTGGCGATATGTTTATTACCAGAAGAATTGCAGAAGATGGATATGAGGGATTTGAAGAACTGAGCGACTGTATCAAAGAGCATGATGTTAAGTTCAGCAACCTGGAGATGACATTCCACAACCAGGAAGGATATCCTGCAGCAGTCAGTGGCGGTACCTGGGCAATGATGGAGCCAGAGGCATTAGACGATGTAAAACGTTTTGGATTCAATCTGTATAATACAGCCAACAACCATTCTGGTGACTATGGCCAGGAGGGCGTTCTGGCAACCATCCGTCATTTAAAAGAACGTGATATGGTATTCTCCGGAACCGGACGTAATCTGGCAGAGGCTTCTAAAGCCTGCTATCTGGAGACCAGAAAGGCAAGGGTTGCACTGATCAGCGTTTCCTCTTCCTTCCATGAGGCAGCAAGAGCAGGAGGACAGTCCCACGAGTTAGTAGGTCGTCCGGGCTTAAATCCACTGCGTTTCCAGACCCGTTACCATGTAGACCAGGCACATTATGAGATGGCTCAGGAGTTAGTAAGAGTAACAAAAGTCAATGCAGAGAAAGAATTTTCCATTAAGAATGGCTACAGCAACCCATTTGAGGAGGGAACCCTTCCTTTCGGCAGCGCTGGAACATTCTGTTTAGATGATAAGAACTGGATTGAAAGTGTTCCAAATGCAGAAGACATGAAGCGTATTACTGATGAGATCAAAGAGGCCAGAAAACAGGCGGATGTGGTATTTGTCAGCTTCCACGGACATGAGTGCGATGAAGAAGACACTACAGTTCCTGCAAGATTTTTAGAGACTTTTTCCAGAGCATGTATTGATGCAGGTGCTCATGCAGTATTAGGACATGGTCCTCACGAGTTAAGAGGTATCGAGATCTACAACGGTGGCGTGATCTTCTACAGCTTAGGAAACTTCCTGTTTGAGACCGAGACTGTCAGCCTTCAGCCGTATGACGCTTATATCAACCGTAAAATGCCATTAGATACTAAGGTAGGCAGCTACATGGATAACCGCAGTAAAAACGGAACGGTAGGTTATGGTGTTCTGGAGAATATCTGGAGAGCTGTGATGGGCGCTTTGACCATGGAAGATGGCAAGATCACTCAGGTTCAGTTATATCCGATCACGCTTGGTCTTCATGACAAGAGACCACACAAGGGTCTTCCAAGAATGAGTCATGATGAGAAGACTCTGGAGTATTTACAGGAGTTAAGCAATCCATATGGCACCAAGATCCGTATTGAGAATGGTGTGGGATATATCGATTTAAAGTAATTGATCACTAGGTGGTTTGTAAAAGAAAGTCAGTATTCTGGTTAAGATGCTGGCTTTCTTTTTTTAAATACTTATGATATACTTAGAGTCAATAGTGAGTATGAAAAAGGTTATTGGATTGTAACAAAACAGAGATGAGAGGAGCAAAAAACATGAAAATAATCCAGAAATGCAAGAAAATGCTGCTGATGGTCATCATGTGCCTGGTATTATCTGCAGGTACTGTTCCAGCTATGAATGCATATGCAGAGACAGTACAGACAGAAACAGTACAGACAGATGCGCAGAATGGCGCACAGACGGCAGAAACTACCGATGCGGCTAAAGAGGACGAGGAGACTTTCTTCTTTCTGATGATGGGCGGCGGACTGCTGATCATTATTTTTGCAGTAGTAGCGGCTATGTCAACCGTGTCTTCTTCCATTGCAGTTGCAGCTAATATGGATGTGGATGGAGAATAAGAAAATATTGGAGAGAAAACACAATGGATATCAAAATGTTTGGCCAGATCACCAATGCGTTTGGCCCAAGTGGTTTTGAGGAGGAAGCAGTCCGCACCGTAGCGGGCTATTGCCAGAAATTTGAACTGAAAAATGACTCCATGAACAATCTTTACGCCAGAATGCCAGGTGCAAAGGAAGGAAAACCGGTGGTGCAGTTAGACGCTCATCTGGATGAGTGTGGATTTATGGTGCAGAGCATCCGGGAAAATGGAAGCCTTGGGATTTTGATGCTGGGAGGTATGGTGATCACTAATCTGCCAGCCCACACCGTCTGGATCCGTACCAGAAGCGGAAAACTGGTAAAAGGTATCATCACTTCCAAGCCCATCCATTTCATGAATGAAAGTGAGCGGGCAAACCAGTCCTTAAGCATTGAGTCCCTCAGTGTGGATATCGGGGCAGTCAGCCGGGAAGAAGTAACGGATGTGTTTGGCGTATCCATTGGCGATCCTATGGTTCCGGATGTGACGTTTTCCTATGATGAGGAGCACGATCTCTGTTTTGGAAAAGCATTTGATAACCGGGCCGGCTGTGCATGTATCATTGATACTATGAACCAGTTGTATGAGGATCGGGAACGTCTGGCTGTTAACGTGGTTGGCGCGTTCGCAGCCCAGGAAGAGGTTGGTATGCGTGGAGCTACCGTAACGTCCCAGGTAGTAAAACCAGATCTGGCTATTGTATTTGAGGGATCTCCGTCTGATGATTTTTATTTCAGCACTGCAGAGACCCAGGGACGGATGAGAGGAGGCGTCCAGATCCGTCTCATGGACAAGAGCTATATTTCTAATCCGCTGTTTATCCAGTATGCGGAAGGGGTAGCGAAAAAATATGGCATCCGCTATCAGGAGACGGTCCGCCGGGGCGGCAGTACCAACGCAGGTAAGATCAGTCTGACAGGCAAGGCCGTTCCGGTACTGGTTCTCGGTGTGCCGAGCCGATATGTCCACACCCATTATAATTTCTGTGCAGGCGCGGATCTGGAGGCAGCAGCAGATCTGGCGGCAGAAGTGATCCGGGGACTGGATATCGAGCGGATTCAGCATATCTGCAGACAGGACTTGTTGAAATAAGACTACCGCATTCCCATCGAGACAAAAATCTCACGGCAGGTCTGTGCCGGGAGACCGATGAGAGAACCGTTGACCCGGAAGGCACGTACACCGCCGGGAACCTTACTTAGGATACAGGTGACGGGACGGCCTGGGATCAGACCGTAGGAGCGGAGCCGAGAGAGCGTAGCTGGGGGACTGGCGATCCAGATGATGGTGCCGGTTTGATCATTTTTAAGACTGTGAATGGGAAGAACCATGATTGTGATCCATGTTTGCCATTATGGTTATTGTATGCAAAAAGAAGAAAAATAGTGAGAAAACACATCCGGCCTTTGCAGAGGCTCTGAGAGAGGCTGCAAAGGCCGGAATTTATGTTCTGGTTTATGACTGCATGGTCTGGGAAGACCATGTTCAGATGGACCAGAGAATTTCAGTTGTGTTGAATTAAGAGTTTCAGACGTATATCTATTTGGTCACTTTGTAAAGAAGTCTGCCGTCAGTAGCAAATCTGCAGCGTCCGCCGTCTAAGTCATAGTAACCAGTAACCATCTTACCATCTTTATCACAGTAATAAGCGTGATCATTCCAGGTAACCCAGCCAGTCTGACGGTAACCTTCTTCATTGAAGAAGTACCAGCTGCAATCGATGTAATCCCAGGTATCGGTAGCGTAGCAGCCATCTGCGTGAATGTACTGCCACTGAGTGCTGCCATTGTCATCAAGGGAAGATACCCACATGCCAGTGGAAACACCAGGGGTTTTGTCATCTAATGGTGCGATGGAAGCACGATGACCATCGGCATGGATATGGGTTGGCTGACCCGGACGGGATAAGTAGGTGTTGGAGGTTGTGGTCCACTCAGAAGTCTGATCCTGGATCACAGGGCGGACCTGGAAGGTATAATCTCCCTCATCTGTCAGGGCTTCGATAAAGTCAAACTCAGAAGCGATGGTAGTTTCTGTCTGAACCAGATCACTGTTGCGGAAAAGCTGAACCTCGAAATGATCACATTTACCGGTATAATTCCAGGAAGCAACGGAATCATTCCACCATGCATCAGAGATCACTGCCGGTTCAGAAGAAACGCTGGAATCCAGACATTTTCCAACATCACCGGGCATTGCAAAAGCCAGAGGAGCAGAAGAAACAGCCATGGCAGCAGCCAGAGCCAGAGTCAGTACCTTTTTTGAATGACGCATCATAACATACCTCTTTCTGAAATCCTGAAAATAAGGGTTTCGTTACATATTTTAATAGCTTTATCATAGACATTTTGTCAAAAAATGTCAATAAAACGGAAAAATGTCAATGAAACGTTACTGTACATGGGTAGGCATTTTCTGAACTGAAAATGCCGTATAATACAGTGGTGGTAACAGATTTTGCCGATTTAGCATGCGAAGCATCGGCAAAATCCGTTGCTGTTTGCGCAACGCGTGAACAGTAACAATAAAACCTTTTGTTGCGTTGCCTGACAAAATATGCTACAATGCTCACAACATAGTTTTGCAGATTACATTGTTAAAGACAACATAGAAAGGATGTAACTGTGAAGAAACCGAACAGTTACAGAGAAAGGACTTTTGCTATGAGAATATCTTATCAGAGTACCCGTGGAGGTGAGCAGGGAGTAACTGCTTCCCAGGCAATTTTAAAAGGATTGGCCTGTGACGGTGGTCTGTTCATGCCGACAGAGCTTCCGAAGTTAGATCTGACGATGAAAGAACTGGCTGACAAGACCTATCAGGAGACGGCTTATGAGGTTATGAAGCTGTTTCTCACAGATTTTACCGAAGAGGAGTTAAAATACTGTATCGAGAAGGCATATGATAGCAAATTCGATACAGAGACCATTGCGCCGCTGGTAAAGGCTGATGGCGCATATTATCTGGAACTGTTCCACGGAAGTACCATTGCTTTTAAGGATATGGCATTGTCCATTCTTCCTTACTTTATGACAACTGCAGCAAAGAAGAATCATGCAGATAAGGAGATCGTGATCCTGACAGCAACATCCGGAGATACTGGTAAGGCAGCTATGGCAGGATTTGCAGATGTTCCGGGGACCAGGATCATCGTGTTCTATCCGAAAGACGGAGTAAGCCGTGTCCAGGAGCTGCAGATGGTGACCCAGAAGGGAGATAATACCTCTGTTGTGGCTATCCATGGCAACTTTGATGATGCTCAGACAGGCGTAAAGAAGATCTTTGCCGATAAGGAATTTGGCGCTGAATTAGCAGATCATGGATTTCAGTTTTCATCTGCCAATTCCATTAACATTGGACGTCTGGTTCCACAGGTAGTGTATTATGTATACGCGTATGCAAGTCTGTTAGCGAATGAGGAGATCAAAGACGGTGACGAGATCAATGTGACGGTTCCGACCGGTAACTTTGGCAATATTTTAGCGGCTTATTTTGCAAAACAGTTAGGTGTGCCGATCAAGAAGCTGATCTGTGCATCCAATGACAATAAGGTTTTATACGATTTCTTCCAGACGGGAACCTATGACCGCCAGAGAGATTTTATTCTGACGACCTCTCCGTCCATGGATATTTTGATTTCCAGTAATTTAGAGCGTCTGCTCTATTTAAGTACCGGATGTGATGCAGAGCAGACAGCAAAACTGATGAATCAGCTGGGCACAGAGGGACATTATACGGTAACACCGGAGATGAAGGCGAAGATGGCTGATTTCTGTGGCGGCTTTGCTACAGAGGCTGAGGATGCAGCTGCGATCAGGGAACTGTATGATGAGACAGGCTATGTGATCGATACACATACTGGTGTTGCGTCCGCGGTTTACCAGCAGTATAAGAAAAATACCGGTGATGAGACGAAAACGGTGATCGCATCTACCGCCAGTCCGTACAAGTTCTCCCGAAGTGTGATGGAAGCCATCAGTGATGAAAAATTGCCAGAGGATGAATTTGCAGTGATCGATGAATTGTGCCGTGTATCCGGTGTGGAGATCCCGAAGGCAGTTGAAGAGATCCGTAATGCCCAGATCCGTCATAAGCTGGAGTGCGATGTACAGGATATGAAGAAAACCGTCGCAAAAATTCTTGGAATCTAAAGTTTTTTCGTTTGCAAAACCGGAAAATTCGTGTATACTTAAAGGCGTGAGCGAGACGGTCATCTTCGAGATGGCATGATCCATATGCAGCTGTTTGGCAGGCCGTGACATCGTTGTGAGAAGCTAATGGCCGGAAGATGCTGAAGTGTTGCATAAACATATAGAAATCGGAGGGATTATAATATGTTAGTACCAGCAAAAGAAATGCTTGATAAAGCAAGAGCAGGCAAGTATGCCGTAGGTCATTTCAACATTAATAACTTAGAGTGGACCAAAGCGATCCTGCAGACCGCGCAGGAGTTAAAATCCCCAGTGATCCTGGGTGTATCCGAGGGCGCAGGCAAATATATGACCGGTTACAAGACGATTGTAGGCATGGTAAACGGTATGATGGAAGAGTTAAACATCACAGTACCAGTTGCTCTGCATCTGGATCACGGCAGCTATGAGGGATGCTTAAAGTGCATCGAGGCAGGATTCTCTTCTGTTATGTTTGATGGTTCCCATTATCCAATCGCTGAGAACGTAGAGAAAACTTCTGAATTAGTAAAGATCTGCCACGAGAAAGGCATGTCCATCGAGGCAGAGGTTGGCGCTATCGGCGGAGAGGAAGACGGCGTTGTTGGTATGGGCGAGTGTGCAGATCCGAACGAGTGTAAGGCGATCGCTGATCTGGGTGTTGATTTCCTGGCAGCAGGTATCGGTAACATCCATGGCAAATATCCGGCTAACTGGCCAGGTTTAAGCTTTGAGACTCTGGCAGCTGTTAAAGAGAAGGTTGGAGAGCTTCCTTTAGTTCTTCATGGTGGTACAGGCATTCCGGCTGATCAGATCAAGAAGGCCATCTCTTTAGGCGTTTCCAAGATCAATGTAAATACTGAGTGCCAGATCGCATTTGCGGAAGCTACACGTAAGTATATCGAAGAAGGCAAGGATCTGCAGGGCAAGGGATTTGACCCAAGAAAGCTTCTTGCACCAGGTACTGAGGCGATCAAAGCAACCGTAAAAGAGAAGATGGAACTGTTCGGTTCTGTAGGAAAAGCAGAATAAAATAAAAAAGTACTTGATTTTTCCAGACAAAAGGGTTATCTTATTAAAGAACAAAGGCGTTCTCCTATCATAAGGAGAATGCCTTTTCTGTTATAAGGAATACTAACTTTATTTTCTTAAGCAAATCCCTTATAATAGAGAGTACGGTCGCAGACCTGAGGTTAATATTATGAAAAATCGTAACGGTAAAAGCAAGAAATGGTTACGAAAACCGTAGCTGTGCAATGCTGGTCAGTTATGAAATCTAAGATGAGAGGATGGAAGGATATGAGTGAATTAGTAAATGTCGCCGAGATCTTCGGTAAAAACGTATTCAATGAAACCGTCATGAGAGAACGACTTCCTAAAAGCGTTTTCAAAAAACTGAAAAAGACCATCGAGGATGGTACAGAACTGGATCCCTCTATTGCTGATGTAGTTGCTCATGCCATGAAAGACTGGGCAATCGAGAGAGGAGCGACTCATTATACTCATTGGTTCCAGCCATTAACTGGTGTGACTGCTGAGAAACATGATTCTTTCATTTCTGCTCCAGATTCTGAGGGTAAAGTGATCATGGAGTTCTCTGGCAAGGAACTTGTAAAAGGTGAGCCAGATGCTTCTTCCTTCCCATCCGGCGGACTTCGTGCTACCTTCGAAGCAAGAGGTTATACAGCATGGGATTGCACTTCCCCGGCATTTATCCGTGAAGATGCCCTGGGCGTGACCTTATGTATTCCTACTGCATTCTGCTCCTACACCGGTGAGGCGCTGGATCAGAAGACACCACTGCTTCGTTCCATGCAGGCGATTGATGAGCAGTCATTAAGAATTCTGAGATTATTCGGCAACACCACAGCAAAACGTGTGGTTCCGTCCGTAGGACCGGAGCAGGAGTATTTCCTGGTTGACCGTGCAAAATATTTACAGAGAAAAGATTTGATCTATACAGGACGTACCTTATTTGGTGCTATGCCACCAAAAGGACAGGAAATGGATGACCATTATTTCGGTGCCATTCCGGAGAGAATCGGTTCCTTCATGAAGGAATTAAACGAGGAACTGTGGAAATTAGGCGTAACCGCGAAGACACAGCATAACGAGGTTGCTCCTGCACAGCATGAGCTGGCTCCGATTTATGACCAGGCAAACCTGGCAGTTGACAACAACCAGATCGTCATGGAGACCATGAAGAAGGTGGCTGAGCGTCATCATATGACTTGTCTGCTCCATGAGAAACCATTTGCAGGTGTGAATGGTTCCGGTAAACACAACAACTGGTCCTTAACCTCTGATGATGGCATCAACTTACTGAACCCAGGCGATACACCTCATGAGAACATCCAGTTCCTGTTAGTTCTGGCTTGTATCATGAAGGCAGTTGATATTCATGCAGATCTGCTTCGTGAAGCTGCATCTGATGTGGGAAATGATCACAGACTGGGAGCGAATGAGGCACCGCCAGCTATCATTTCCATCTTCGTAGGCGATCAGCTGGAGGATGTGATCGATCAGTTATGCAACACTGGTGAGGCAACTCATTCCAAGAAAGGCGGCAAACTGATGACTGGTGTTGCTACACTTCCAGATCTGGATAAAGACGCTACCGATCGTAACCGTACATCACCATTTGCATTTACCGGCAACAAGTTTGAGTTCCGTATGGTTGGTTCTTCTGATTCCGTCGCTCCTGCAAACGTAGTATTGAATACGATCGTTGCTGAGTCATTTAAGGAAGCAGCAGATGAGCTGGAGAAGGCAGATGACTTCGATATGGCAGTTCATGATATGATCAAGAAACTGTTAGCTGATCATAGAAGAATCATCTTCAATGGCAACGGTTACTCTGACGCATGGGTAGAGGAAGCTGGAAGACGTGGCCTTCCAAACATCACCTCCATGGTAGACGCAATCCCGGCACTGACTACTGCAAAAGCAGTAAAACTGTACGAGGAGTTTGGCGTATTCACCAAGGCAGAGCTGGAGTCCCGTGCAGAGGTCGAGTACGAGGCATATGCAAAAGCCATTAACATCGAGGCAAAGACCATGATCGATATGGCTGGCAAGCAGATCATTCCTGCAGTGATCAAGTACACCACTGGCCTGGCAGATTCCCTGGGCAAAGTAAAAGCAGCTTGTCCGGAAGCAGATACCAGTGTTCAGTCTGAGTTACTGATCGAGACATCTGCACTGTTATCTGACATGAAGGTTGCTTTAGCAGCTCTGGAGGATATCACAGAAGAGAGCCTGGCAATCCCTGATGCCTGCCTGTGTGCACATGCATATCATGAGAAAGTCGTTCCGGCTATGGCAGCACTGAGAAAGCCGGCTGACGAACTGGAGATGCTGGTTGATAAAGAACTGTGGCCATTCCCAAGCTATGGCGATCTGATTTTTGAAGTTTAATTAGACATAAAGAAAAAGGACTTGATGTGATCAGTTGCATCAAGTCCTTTTTGTGTGACCAATAAAACAGCGTATAAACAAGAAACTGTTCTATATAACAAGAAAGTGGAGCATACGGGATTCGAACCCGTGGCCTCAACAATGCGAATGTTGCGCGCTCCCAACTGCGCTAATGCCCCATGGGTAACAAATTTACAAAAGAATTATAGCACACATTATGGAAAATGGAACAAAAAATTTGGAAAAATTGCATTTTCTTTTTATAAGAAATTCAGTATAATAATCATTAATTATGGACTGACCAGTGGAAAACTGGTCAGAGATGTGACCAGGAGGTAGAACTGTGGATATTGTATACGCGTCCAATGATCTTTACGCCAGACACCTGGCGGTTTCCATGATTTCCCTGTTTGACCGCAATCAGCAGGCAGAAGAGATCACCGTTTATGTGCTTTCAGTGGGAATCACGGAGGAAAGCAGACAAAAATTACAGGAAATTGCGGAACGGTATCATCGGAAGTTAGAATTTCTGGATCTGATAGATATCAGGGATCGGTTTGATTATGAGATCGACACCCGTGGATTTGATATCAGCGCCATGAGCCGTCTGTTTATTGGAACATTATTGCCCAGGACAGTGAAGAGGGTGCTGTATCTGGATTGTGACACGGTGGTGGTGCAATCTATTGGAAAGCTGTGGAATCTGGATCTGAAAGGACATGTGGCTGGTGCAGTCATGGAGCCGACCATTTACCAGGTGGTGAAACAGGAAATCGGACTGGAAGAACAGGATCCTTATTTTAACTCAGGTGTACTGCTGATTGATCTGGAAAGATGGAGAGCAGATGGGGCAGAGAAGCGGCTGCTGGACTTCTATGGTTCGAAAAATGGAAGTCTGTTCGCCTGCGATCAGGACACCATCAACGGGGCGTTAAAGGGAGAGATTCTGCCTATGCCCCCGAGATATAACTTTTTCACCAATTACCGGTATTTTTCTTATGAAGAATTGTGCAAGCAGGGGCCATCTTACCGACAGGTAGAAAAACGCCAGTTCTGTCTGGCGAAGAAGCATCCGGTGATCATCCATTATATGGGAGATGAGCGGCCCTGGATTGCGGGAAATCTGAATCATTATCGCAGGGCTTACGAGAAATACCTGGCAATGACCCCATGGAAAGGGGCAAAAAAGCAGGCTGGAAAGAGGGTGTATATGCTGCTTTATCATGGCATGGACTATTTGACAGTGGTGTGCCCGGCACTGCGGTGGGAGATCAGCCGGAGACTGGGGATAAAGGTGGTAGATGCACGAAAACAAGGTGGGAAAGCTGCAAAGACTGCAGGAACAGTGGCAGAAACAGTGACAGGAACAGTGGCAGGAACAGCAGCAGGAACAACAGAACAGGTCGGGGAGAAGCAGTCATGAGCCAGCATATCACCGTGTTACTTGCCGCTTATAACGGCGCATCCTACATCGAAGAGCAGATCCGGTCCATTTTAGGTCAGACACTTCCGCCAGACCAGCTTCTGATCTCTGATGATGGCTCTACCGATGGAACGGTGGAGCTTCTGGAACGGTTACAGGCGGAGTACCCGTCTGTGCTTCGCCTGGTTGCTCATAAACGGGAAGGCGATTATCAGGATCGGTGGGATCAGGTTCCGGCTCCTGCCATGAACTTTTTCTGGCTGTTATCGCAGGTTTCTACCAGACCGGGAGAATACATTCTTTTAAGCGATCAGGATGATGCCTGGTATGGGGATAAGATCCAGGTGCTTTTGGGGAAAATAAAGGAACTTGAGGCGGAGCGTGGGGATGATCATCCGATCCTGGTCCACTCGGATCTGGAAGTGACAGACCAGAACTTAAACATCATTAATCCAAGCCTTTTTGCCCATAATGGAACCAATCCCTATCGAAACACATTGGCCCAACTTCTGGTGGAGAATCCGGTGACCGGAGGAGCGGTGATGCTCAATGGTCCGCTGGCGGCTTATTTCCAGACGCCGCCGAAATGCTGTTTCATGCATGACTGGTGGATGGCTTTGACGGCAGCCTGTTTCGGAACCATAGGATTTGTACCACAGGCACTGTACCAGTACCGTCAGCATGGAGATAATTCCCTGGGTGCGGGAACGAAGGCCGGAGTGGAACAGGCGGCAGAGCGATTGAACAGACAGAAGGAAGTTGAGAAAAATTATCAACTGATGTTTGACCAGGCAGACGCTTTTTTGTGGCAGTTTTGTGATAGAATGACAGGGGGGCAAAAAGAAACCTTGACGGCATTCCTGAAATTGCAGAGACAGAACCCTCTAAAACGGGCGCTGACCATAAGAAAATATGGGTTTCGGAAGACCTCAGTGATTGGAACCTGGGCACAATGTATGACGATGCCTGGAAAAAATGAAAAAATTAGAGAATAACAGGAGGATGATAGAACCATGGAGCAGGACGGCAGTAACCCGATACGGATTAACTGTGTGATTTTAAATTTTAACGATGGGGAAACGGTGGCCAGGCTGGTGCACATGATCCACGACTATGATTATCTGGAGAAAATTGTCCTGGTAGACAATCATTCTACCGATGATTCCTGGGAACAGTTGCAGGTCTTAAAGGATGAAAAGGTAGAATTGATCCGCACAGAGAAAAATGGCGGTTATGGCTACGGCAACAATACAGGGATCCGCTATGCCATCGAGCACAACGGAGCTACCCATGTGCTGGTGGCAAACCCGGACGTAGTATTTTCCGAAAGCTGTGTGATCCACATGGCCAGAGTCTATGGCAATCATCCGGACGCAGGTGTGGTGACAGCCTCGATTCAGGATGAAAACTTAGGAAAAGGCCGGGGACGCAATGGCTGGAAGCTTCATGGCTTTGTGGGAGAGCTTCTCTCCATGGAACCGGTGTGCAGACGGGTCTTCAATCATTTTCTTAATTATCCCAGATCCTACTTCAAGGATAAAAAGGCTGTGTATGTAGATGCGGTTCATGGTTCCATGCTGATGATCAGTGCACAGGCTTTTGAAGAAACCGGAGGTTATGATGAGGGAATCTTCCTCTATCAGGAAGAGGCAGTTTTAGGACAGCGGATGCGTGCATCTGGTTACCGCACTGTGCTGTTACTGAACCGCACCTATCAGCACCAGCATTCTGTGTCCATCAGCAAGACCTACACCCAGCTGTTAAAGCGTCAGAAGCTGAGAAATGAGAGCGCTTACTACTACATGGTCCATTATCTCCATATTAATAGTATCCAGAAGCTGATCGCCAAAGGCTGGTTCTGGATGATTTTACTGGAGGACTGGCTGGCAGCAAAAGTAACGGGACAGTAAGGCGTATGGGCAGTCATGTTCCGGTATTGTGCAGCTTTGCTACATAAGCGCTGGGGGTCATCCCGGTCTGCTTCCGGAACAGCTGGGAGAAATACTGGGGATTGTTGCCACAGCCAACCATGCAGGCCACATTCTGGATCTTACCGGCGTCGGAAGAAGCCAGATATTCTTTGGCTTTTCGGATGCGGACAGAGGTTAAATAACTGGAGAATTTTTCCCCGGTTTCTTTCTGAAACTTGCGGCTGACATAGTCGGTGTTCATGAACAGGTACTGTTCCGCAATGGATTTTAAGGTCAGATTGGGGCTGGAAATGTGCTCCTCCACATATTGGAATATTCGAAGAACCATGGCACTGACGGGCTGACTGCCCTGATGTTCATGGTTCTTTTTCATGTTCACGAAATACTGGCAGATCTTCTTTTTTAAGTTATCCAAAGACTTCTCCTGGTTGATCTCCATGAGAAAATCCGTCAGGTCCGCAGCCGTAAAGCCCAGATTCGATGAACCGAGCTTTAAGAGAAGACTGCTGACAGACTGTTTTAGAAACTGCAGATCCTGGACATTGTTGATGGTCTCTAAAAGCGGGGCCAGCTCCTGGTTGTTGTCACCAAAGAGCTGGGAAGCCAGGCGCTCCAGCTCCGCGGACAGAAGACCGTAATTACAGGTGGCGATCACATGGAAGCTGTGGATGTAGCAGATCATGTTGTAACGGCGGACCTTGTCCAGAATGACCGGAAGCAGCTGGGCCAGATCCGGAAATGAAGCCGTCTGGATCTCCTGGCGTGCTGTCTGTCCTGAAACAGAAAGGCTGGATAAAAACTCCAGAAATTCCTGAAAAACAGGATTCTGTTCCCCGCAGTCCTTGGCAAAGAGGATCAGGGTATTGCGGGTATAGACTCCGTGAAGGGTGGTAAACGGCATATGCTGTTCCCACCAGATCTTCAAATCCGAAAGGAAAGATTGCAGACAGGTCTCTTCCAGGTAGTAAACATAGACCAGCTGATAATGGGAAAAATGAAAATCCAGGAACGGTTCATAAGCCCGGAAGATATCTTCATAGGAATGGTTCTGGTACAGGGCGTCATTTAAGATACCGAACATGGCGTTGTGTACCATATCATTGGCAATACGGAAGGAATCCTGTTCCAGATGCTGCTTTACAGTTTCCTGAAGACAGGTTCTGGCTACATCCTGGATACTTTCCAGAATCTGATTTTTGTTGCATGGCTTCAGCAGATAATGACGGACGCCATATTTCATGGCTTTTTTTGCATATTCAAATTCACCATAGCCGGATAAAAGGATAAAATGAGGAGGAAAATCCAGCTCCGCACATTTTTCCAGCAGTTCCATGGCATCCATACCGGGCATACGGATATCTGTCAGAACAATGTCAGGAGATTCGTCCAGAATTGCATCATAAGCTTCCAGGCCATTTTTACAGAGTCCCACCAGTTCAATATCGTATTGTTTCCAGTCAATGATGGTGGAAATGGTTTCCCGGATCACCCGTTCATCGTCTGCAATCATTAGTTTCAACATATTGGTGCCTCCTCATGATAGGTAATTGGAATGCAGATTCCTGCAATAGCAAAGCCGTTTTCATTGTATAACGAAAGCCCGTGCTCAGGACCGAACAGAAGCCGGATCCTCTGGTTGATATTTAACAGACCGATTCCTAAACCGTGGGTCCTGGACTCGGAATGTTCCAGATGCTCCAACAGATCTTCTTCAAAAATAGATCCATTATTTTTCACCTGAATCAATAAATGATCCTGATCAGCGGATAGTTCGATGATAATAGAGCATTCCTCTGGGAACTGCTCCAGACCATATTTGATGGAATTTTCCACCAAAGGCTGGATGGTAAATGGAGGGATCAGGATTTTTCCTAAATTTTCTTCCAGAGGGATCTCATTTTCCAGAGCGGGAAGAGAAAACGGCTGACCATTGATAAGAAATGTACAGAGCAGCCGATCTTCATAGCGGATCTTCTGGATCAGCAGATAGCGGTGTACCAGCTCCAGCTCTTCTTTTAAGGGAACCAGCGAATGCTTCTGGCTGAGGGAGGCCCGCAGCAAGGTTCCAAGAGATTCGACCATGATTGAAATTTCCTCATTGCCGCCTGCCATGGCCCGCCAATGGATGGAATCCAGGGTATTGTAAAGAAAATGTGGGTTGATCTGGGATTCCAGGGCTTTTAGCTGCATATTTTTCAGATCCAGTTTCAACTTATAGTCATTGTTGATCAGGGACTCAATCTCAGAAGCCATGCTGTCGAAGTAATGGTTCAACTGGCCGATCTCGTCCGTCCGTTTGGAATAATCATAAGGAGTCTGGATGATCTGAGAACTGTCGCCATGGAAGGAGGCCATTTTCTGACATAGGATACTGATGTGATGGGTGATCCTGCGGATCGACAGATGGATCAGGAAAATAGTCAGGGTAACACCTGCAACAATGGCGATCACATATACCCGGAATACATAGTGCCGGGATCTGGTTATGGCATCATAGGGCAGCAACTGGAAATAATCCCATTTCAGGGACTTTAAAGAACCTTTTAAGACCAGATAAGAATGTCCATGGGTGACGATGATATGGTAAGCTCCGGCCTGATGGCGAACCTGCTCCAGAGCCTTCTCGTCCAGCTGTGGAGCAGAATAGAAATCCTGGTCATTTTTACAGATGTACCAGAAAATGTTCTGGAAATTCTTGGTTTCCTGTGTCAGCTCCTCTAATAAAACATTCATATCAACAGCAATCACCAGTGTTCCAAGGTCAGAAAGCTCCAGCTGGTCGATCTTCCGGATCTGTCGGGCCAGAAACAGATAGCGGCCGGACTGGTCAGGAATCCATACAGGAGAGCCGTGGGCGGCAGCTGCTGTGTCCAGAATCTGGGAAATCAGGGCTTCACTCAGCTTATTATAGCCATAGCCATACGTATAGGTGAGAAAACGTGGGTTAATAATTGCGGAATAGACCAGATATGGCTGTTTGTGCTGCTGATAAAGGCTCTGCAGGGCTTTATAGATGGTTTCCCGGGATCCGGCAGTCAGATAATCCTCGTTCTTATGGATCAGATCAAGATGGCGCTGCAAGCTGGAATCCGTCCGGATCACATCGGTCAGCTGAAGGGCATCATGTAAATGAGTCTCTAAAGAAACCGAGATCAGGCGGGAGGAAGCCGCCATGGACTGATAGACAGTCTCCGTATATTGCCGGTTGATAAAATGAAAGCCCAGAAGAAGAACAGTACCCAGGGTAAGACACAGGATACTGCTGACAAGGGCCATTAGTTTCTGTTCCAGTGACGCATGGTCAAAGATCTTTCGGATTCGGCTAATCATAGAAAACTCCTGCTCAAGTGATATTTGATCGTATCAGAGGGGGCAAAGGCTTTTACCCCTGACATCATTATATCTCACAAACGGTTTGAAAGAAAAGCAAAAGTAAAAAAAGTCAGTTTTTTATTATAAGACATCAGATATTTTGATAGGATTGCACAAAAAATCAAGCTATAATAACCATATCAGATGAAAATAGTACGGAAGCAGTACTGGAAGAGCCATAAAAGGAGGAGCAGTTTATGAGAAAACAAAGTATGTCACTGATGCTGGCGGCGCTGATGATAGGTGGAAGCCTGGCAGGATGCTCAGGAAGCAAACCGGCAGAAACAACAGCGGCTTCGACGGAAGCAGCGAAGACGGAAGCGGCAGAGACCACAGCAGAGACCACGGCAGGCGCAGAAGCCAAGGATGTGAAGCTGACCTTTACATGGTGGGGCAATCAGCTGAGAAATGACCGGACACAGGAAGTGCTGGATATGTACAGCGCGGCGAATCCGGGCGTTACGTTTGACGCACAGCCAGCCCAGTGGAGCGATTACTGGACAAAACTGGCAACTGCGGCAGCAGGAAACGCACTGCCGGATCTGATTCAGATGGGATATACCTCTGCTTTGGAGCAGTATGTGGATAACGGGCTGCTGGAAGATCTGGGACCATATGTAGAATCCGGACTTCTGGATGTATCCGCCATTGACCAGTCCATTCTGGATTCCGGTTCCGTTGACGGAAAATTATATGCGATCTGTTCCGGACAGAATGCTCCGGCGCTGATCTATAATAAAACGCTGACAGATGAACTGGGAATTGAGATCAAAAACAATATGACCCTGGATGAGTTCATGGACGTCAGCCGTGAGATCTACGAAAAATCCGGAGTAAAAACAGATTTGGCATTTGCGAACGCAGAAAGTATGATGACATACATCCTTCGTGGCGAAGGTGTGGAAAATATGTTTAAGGACAAAGGATTCGCTTCTGATGATTCAGCGATGTTTGAGCCCTTCTTCCAGGTATATGAGACCGGTTACCAGGAAGGCTGGATGTTAAAGGCAGAGATCTACGCAGAATTAACGAAGAACTCCGTTGAGCAGTGTCCATTGGTTTACTATTCTACTCCGGAGACCCAGTCCTGGTGTGCATGCTACTGGTCTAACCAGTTAAACGCTATGCAGAGTGCAGCTCCAGAGGGCGTAGAACTGGCTTACAGCACATGGCCAGCAAAGGATCCGGTAAAGGCAGATTATCTGCATCCAAGCATGTTCTTCTGCGTATCTGCTAATTCTGCAGAAAAAGAAGAGGCAGTGAATGTGTTAAATTATCTGATCAATGATATCGACTGCAACAAAGTCCTTCTGGCAGAAAGAGGAATCCCGGCTACGACTGTGGTAGCAGATGCCATTTCTGCAGAGCTTCCAGAGGCAAGTCAGAAAGAGATCGAGTTCATCAACACGGTAGTAGCTCCGAATGCTTCCACCATCAGCCCTTGCCCGCCAACGACAGCAGCAGAGCTCTTTAAGAAGGCAGACAACCTGGTAGAAGAGATCCTTTACGGTGCAAAGACTGCAAAAGATGCGTCTGCAGAACTGTATACGGAAGGTCAGAAGATTTTAGCCCAGTAATAGAAACATAACATAGAACGCTTACAGAGATAAGCTGATAAAAGCCCCGGTATTTCCAATTGGAAGACCGGGGTTTTTGTGAATTCGAGAGAAATATACTGCGAAACTCATGAAACTATGGTAAGATAGGAAAGATATGTAATGATTCCGTAGTTTTGTGTGCTTTGGCACAAGGGAAAGCAGCGAATGGTCGCGGAAATGTGTCCGTGACAGAAAAATGTAGATTGAGGGGCAGTAAAATGGCAAAATTATATTTCCGGTACGGCGCGATGGGGAGTTCCAAATCCGCCAACGTGCTGATGGTTCGTTATAATTATGAGGAGCGTGGGCAGTATGCAGTGCTGTTAAAGCCGCGGACAGACCAGCGGGATGGGGCGAATGTGATCCAGTCGCGGATGGGATTGTCGGCTCCGGCGGAATACGTGGATGAGTTTCTGGCAGAGATCGGAAAGACCTGGTCTAAGGACAGCGAGGAGTATTGCTATCACGGACAGAAGGTGAATGCGGTTCTGGTGGATGAGGCGCAGTTTTTAAGCGCTGAAGAAGTAGATGTCTTATCGGATCTGGTGGATTTTTATGGAATTCCGGTGCTTTGTTATGGATTAAAGACTGATTTCCAGAACCATGTATTCGAGGGCTCCGGGCGCCTGATGGAGGTGGCAGATGTGATCGAGGAAGTACCGACGGTCTGTTGGTGCGGAAGAAGAGCCAAGTGCAACGCCCGGTTTGCGGATGGCAAGATCGTCAGAGAGGGCGCACAGATCATGCTGGGCTCCAATGAAAGCTACGTGGCGCTTTGCCGGAAACATTTTAAAGAAGGAAAGCTGAGAGAAGAAGACTGAAATGTTATAATCCTGTGAGCAGTCCCCTGGCGGTCTGCTCATTCTTTTTCTCCACAGACAGACTGTAAATATTTTTCACGGATCCATCACGGGATAACTGTACATTACTGCCGCGGAAGTTGTTAAAAGAAAGCCGTAGCTGGTTGTTGGTGCTGGTGTCTTTGAATGGGATGTGATGCTCATCAAGCAGGTTCTTTGCAGTGAAAAACTTTGTTAGATTCATGGTGGTGTAGACTTTTACATATTTTTTGAACAAATACATCAGCCTCCTTCTGGGTGCGAGAATTGTTATCTTGTTTTTATTTTACTGAAAAAGAAAAATGGATTCAATGAATATCCATAAAAGTAATAAAACCGTAAACGATCATTTTACAAAGAATAAAAAAGAAGTTCACAACTCCCGCAAGAATTGTGAACTTCTTTTTTCTCATATGTACTGCTTACAATCACCCTACTGAGCTGCTAACTGAGCTGCTCTTGCAGCTGCCTGCTCAGCGGAAATGGTGTCATCGGTAGGATCCCAGTCCTGCTTGTCAGAGATCTCGTACTTGATGGTTGGACGCTCGTAAGGGCCAACGATGGAGCTGTTGTAAACCTCTACGGCAGTTCCGATCGGGCAGTGGTCGTAGATCCATTTACAATCGGAAGCGATCAGACGGATACATCCGGAGGAACGGGCAACACCCATGGCATTGTAGGTACCAGCTTCCAGGCTGAATGGGTCCTGTCTGTCATAAATAACAGAGTGCATCAGGATCGGAAGTCCGGAGCCAAGACGGGTTGCATACTGTGTATACAGACCGTGGATCATCAGACGCCAACGGTATTTCTCCGGTGTATGGAATGTGCCTACCGGGGTATCCTCACCAGTGGAGGTAAGGAAGGATTTTAATGGGATAATATAGCCGTTTGCACCGTCCTGCACGAAAATGGTCATGCAGTTCATCTGCTTATTAATACGGATCAGGAATGGACCGTTGGCACCAATGATCGGCTCCAGGTCCTCCACCAGCTTGCCGTCTTCAGCGAAGTAGTATTTGTAGCCGTCAATGTACTGCCATCCGGTTACCGGATAGGAATCATTGAAATAATAACGCTGTCCGTCTACCCAGCCCCATCCGGTGTAATTGGAGCCATCGCCACTGATATAGCGGATCGCCCCATCAATGTACTGCGGACCATCCAGATGAGCAGAAACCGTTGCATTGCTCATGTTCAGAGATGGGACACCGCCTGCACGTTCAAAGAAAGCCAGACGGAATCCGGAAAGAGTTTTTCCAGTATTCATGGTTCCGGCAGAGTGGCCGTTTCCGGCCCAGCCGGTCTGTGTACCATCGTTTAAGGTTGTGGTGTAATAAATATCGTATTTATTACGGACAGGACCACTGAAACGGTACTGGACTGCCTCAATTGGAGCAAAATCATCCGGAATATCAGTCTGCTGGCCGTTCATCGCCCAGTTGGTCCATCCATGTGCAGAGGTGTATGCACGATAGTGGATATTTCCAACATAATTCTCCAGGAATGTGGAAATGGAATAAAAGGCTTTGCCATCTGCAGAGCAGGTATCACTGTTGACAAATGGGTTGGACCAGGTGTGGCTGTCGCATAATAAAACCGTGGTCTGAAGTCTTGGCTCACGCTGGATCGGGAGCAGATTTGTCAATGGGTTTGTATAGATCGGATTTCCTGAATCAACAAGAGTGCCGTTCGGAGCTGCTGATGGAGCGGAACCGGAAGAACTGCCAGACTGCTCCGTGGAAACGCCACCGTTTAATTTTGGATCAAAAGCAGGTCCTATATTTTCTGCGAAAGCGCAGAAGGCAGATTGAAGGGTCAGGATACCGGTGATCATGCCGGCAAGCCATAATTTTTTACGCTTATTCATGAAATGACCTCCTAGAATATGTTAACTTTCCCAGATGTTAATCTATCACATTTACGGGGAAAATACCATATCTGATTTACATTTTTTGGGGAATCATGTAAAATGAAAGGTATTGGTAAGAAAAAAGAAACGAGAAAGTTAGAAATAGAAGGAGATAGATTTGGCAGAGACTGAGATGAAGCAGAAGGTGGTAAAGGGCCTTCTCTGGAAACTTTTAGAAAATGGCGGAGCCCAGGGTGTTCAGTTTGTGATCGCCATTATTCTGGCTCGTCTTCTGACCCCGGCCCAGTACGGCGTTGTGGGAATCATCACGATTTTTATCACGATTGCCAACGTGGTGGTTCAGAGTGGTTTCAGCACGGCTCTGGTACAGAAACAGAAGGCAGACAAGGTGGATTTTTCATCGGTCTGTTATTTTGATCTGTTTGTGGCGCTCGTGATGTATGGAATCTTATATGCAGCGGCACCGGTGATTGCGTCTTTTTATGGAATTGCAGAACTGGAAGCGATTGTGCGGGTACTTTCGATCGTCTTATTTCCAGGTGCGGTGATCTCTGTCCAGACAGCATATGTGTCCCGGAATCTGGAATTTAAGGGTCTGTTTTTGTCTACGCTTGCGGCTTCCGTAGCGTCCGGTGTGATCAGTATCTGGATGGCGGCCAACGGCTTTGGCGTATGGGCTATGGTGGGACAGCAGGTGTCTTACTATTTTGTCCTGATGATCGCATTGTTTTTCGAGGTGTCCTGGAAACCAGGGCTTTTATTTGCCTTTGACCGGATCAAGGAAATGTTTTCCTTCGGGTGGAAGCTTCTGGTGGCATCTCTTATTGATACCTTATTTAACAATTTATACGGTCTGATCATGGGCAAAATCTATAATGAAGAGTTGCTTGGAGCCTACAACCGCGGCGATCAGTTCCCAAAGCTGATCGTCAATAACCTGGGCGGGGCGATCCAGTCAGTACTGCTTCCAGCCTTTTCTGCCAGACAGGGAAGCGTCCATGATGTGCGTCATATGGTGAGGAGAGCCATCCGGTTAAGCTCATTTTTAGTGCTTCCGATGCTGTTTGGACTGATGGCAGTGGCAGATACCCTCGTACTGGCACTTTTGGGAGAGCAGTGGCTGATCTGTGTGCCGTATCTGCGGATCATGTGCGTGGCCTATTCCTTCTGGCCTATCCACATCACGAACCTGCAGGCCATCAACGCCGTGGGAAGAAGCGATGTGTTTTTAAAACTGGAAGTGATCAAAAAAGGCATGGGACTGACCGGACTGATCATCGGAGCCCAGTTTGGGCCATTAGTCATGATATCGATCAAGGCAGTGTTGGATTTTTTCAGTACCTTTGTCAATGCATGGCCGAATAAAAAGCTGCTTGGATATAGTATTTTCAGTCAGTGGATGGACATCATGCCGTCCCTGATCCTTTCGCTGGTGATGTCCGCCGTGGTATATGGACTGCAGTTTGTGCTTCCAGGCGGACCAATGGTGAAATTATTGCTTCAGATCATGGCTGGAATGGCAGTGTATGGCCTGTTGGCATGGATTTTTAAGATGGAAAGCTTTGCCTATCTGGTCCAGACGATCAAAGGGCAGCTGCAGAACAGGAGGAAGGGCTGATGGAACCTTTAGTCAGCATTTGCTGTATCACATACAATCATAAAGAATATATCCGTGATGCCCTGGATGGATTTTTAAGCCAGCGGACAGATTTCCCATATGAGATCCTGATCAATGATGACGCCTCCACAGATGGAACGGCGGATATCATCCGGGAATACGAACAGAAGTATCCGGAGAAGATTCGGGCGCTGTTACAGACAGAGAACCAGTATTCCAAAGGGATCACCAATCCCAGCGGGGCATTTAATTTCCCAAGAGTACGTGGGCGTTATGTGGCCATGTGCGAGGGCGATGATTACTGGACAGACCCGGAGAAACTGCAGAAGCAGGTGGACTACATGGAAGCTCATCCGGATTGCAGCTTATGCTTTCACAGTGCCAGGATCATTACGGTGGACGGTTCGTTATCGGATAAGAGGATGCGTCCGTATCCAGAAAGCCGAATCGTAAGTCCCAGTGAGATCGTGGATAAGCCGCAGGGATATGCCATGGCCTCTATGATGTTCCGCAGTGAGATCATCCGGAAATTGCCGAAATATTATGTAAACTGCCCGGTGGGAGATACGCCATTGCAGCTGATGGCGGCGGCTACCGGATATGGCTATTACATGGATCAGGATATGAGCGTTTACCGGTTAGGCGCGGCAGTGTCCTGGACCAGTCAGGGAAAATTAGGAGATTATGAGGCGAAGCAGGAACGGTACTGCCGCCAGATGGAAGAGACATTTACGGAATTTGACCGTGTAACCGGAGGAAGATTCCATAAAGAAGCAGAACGTGCCGCCAGACGGATCTGGTATCTGACGAAGGTGAACACGAAGAAATATGATGTGGTGATGGATAAGCAGTACCGGGATTTTTTCAAGGAATTGACGTCGAGAACCCGGTTTTATATCCGGTTTGAGGTGTACTTCCCAAGGGTTTACGAAATTCTGGCGAAAATCGCAAGAGCACGACAGAGCTAGAAACAGCTGACAGCTTCGGGCAGTTGTGCAGAAATGGGAAAGCAGTTAGAGTATCTGCAGGAGGAATAGAAACGTGGATATGCAGTGCAGGCTGGTCACACCGACTCCGATCCAGTATCTGGGAACAGGGCCAGGGGGACAGCGGATTTATATAAAGAGGGATGATCTTCTGGGATTTTCCTTCGGCGGCAACAAATGCCGGATCGCAGAGGTGTTATTGCAGGATATGAAGGAAAAGGGCTGCGACTTTTTCGTGTCCTACGGAAGCCGCAAGTCTAATTTAAACCGGGTAGTGGGAACTCTGTGTAAGGCAGAAAATATCCCGTGTCTGGTGATCACAGCCCTGGAGGACGGAGAAAAGGAAGATACCTTCAATTCCCGGATCTTAGAGAGGATGGAGATCCAGAGCGTGTTCTGCGACAAGTCCCATGTAAGAGAGACGGTGGAACAGACACTTGCAGATCTGAGAGAAAAGAGATATCATCCTTATTATATCTATGGAGATTCCACCGGAAAGGGGAATGAATCGGCAGTTCGGAAGGCTTATGCAGCTGCTTATGAAGAGATCCGGCAGTGGGAGAAGCAGAACAGGATCTATTTCCGGCAGATCTTTCACGCCAGTGGGACCGGCATGACTCAGGGTGGGCTGGTCGCCGGGCAGAAAGCGGCGTCTGGACAGGAGCAGATCATCGGGATCTCCGTGGCGAGAAATGCAGCGCGTGGGGCGGTGGAAGTGGCAAGATTTGCGGGCGTTCCGGTGGATCAGGTTTGTTTTCTGGATGAATATCTCTGCGGCGGTTACGGAAAGTATGAGGAAGAGATTGAACGAACCATAGAACATGTGATGGAGCAGTACGGCATCCCACTGGACCCGACGTATACGGGAAAAGCCTTTACCGGCATGATGAAATGGCTGGAAACCCATGGAAATGACGGTGATCCGGTACTTTTCATTCATACCGGGGGTACCCCATTATATTTTGATTTCATAGAGAAGAACATGATATGACACAAGAAAAGTGTACAAAAGGAGGGCAAAAAGATGGAAAAACAGGAAAAACCGATTCTGGTAACGCGGTCATCCATGCCGTCTTTTGAAGAATTTACGGAAATGATCCGTCCCATCTGGGATTCCGCCTGGCTGACCAACATGGGCGAGTATCACCAGGAGCTGGAACGGCAGTTAAAAGAATATATGAAAACCGACAACCTGGTGCTGTTTGTCAACGGGCATATGGCGTTGGAGATGGTGATTCAGGCGATGGAACTGACCGGAGAGGTGATCACTACCCCATTTACCTTTGCCTCTACCACCCACGCGATCGTGAGAAATGGCTTAACGCCGGTGTTTTGTGACATTGACCCGGTGAATTATACCATGGACCCGGACAAGATCGAGGCGCTGATCACAGACAAGACCTCTGCGATCATTCCGGTGCATGTGTACGGTAATTTCTGCGATGTGGAGAAGATCGAACAGATCGCGAAAAAGCATAACCTGAAGGTGATCTATGATGCGGCTCACACCTTTGGGGCAGAATATAAAGGAAAGAGTGCTGCAGCTTACGGGGACGCCAGTATTTACAGCTTCCATGCGACCAAGGTATTCAACACCATCGAGGGTGGTGCAGTGGCTTTTGGAGAGCCATGGATGGGACACCGTCTCAACTGCCTGAAAAACTTCGGTATCGTGGATCAGGAGCATGTGGTCTGGGTGGGCGGCAATGCCAAGATGAATGAATTCCAGGCGGCCATGGGTATCTGCAACCTGCGCCATGTGGACGGGGAGATCGAGAAGCGCCGTCATGTGGCAGAGCGGTATCTGGAGCATCTGGAGGGCGTGAAGGGGTTGAAGCTGCCGTCCTATGATAATCCGGACTGGAAGCCGAATTATGCGTATTTCCCGGTGGTATTTGACGGCTTTGTGGCAGGAAGAGATCTGGTGTGGGACTATCTGGCTTCCCACAAGATCTATTCCCGGAAATATTTTTATCCGCTGACTAATGAATTCCAGTGCTATCAGGGCCGTTTTTCCGGCGAACAGACGCCGGTTGCCAAATATGTGGCAGACCGGGTGCTGACGCTGCCGATGTATGCGGACCTGGCTATGGAGGATGTGGACCGGATCTGCGGGCTGCTGAAGGAAATTAAGTGATGAAAGTTAAAGGAGAACTCAAGTTATGAATATTCTTCTGACCAGTGCAGGAAGACGGACATATCTGGTAGAATATTTCAAAGAAGCGTTGCAGATGGCGGGAGTAGAAGGCCAAGTCCATACCGCTAACAGCCAGGAATGCCCGGCCTTTTATGCGGCAGATCAGTGGGTGGAGACGCCACTCATCTATGAGCCGGAATACATTCCATTTCTGCTGGATTACTGCAAACATAAGCAGATCGGCATGGTGATCCCGCTGTTTGACATCGATGTTCCGGTGCTGGCGGCCCACAGGAACGAGTTTGGGGCGATAGGAACCATTCTTGTGACTGCGGATGAGGATATTGCCCGGATCTGTAATGATAAATGGCGAATGTACTGTTTTTTAAGGGAACAGAAGGTTTTGGAAGAGGAGGGCTTTGAACTTCCGAAAACCTGGATCGATGAAGAGGAAGCGGCAGAATGTGTCCGCCGCGGAGAGACACACTACCCGTTGATGGTAAAACCCAGATGGGGGATGGGGTCTCTGTCTATCTACCAGGCGGATGATGAGGAAGAACTGAGACTTCTGGTGAAGAAGGCCCGCCGGGAGATCAGGGCCAGCTATTTAAAATACGAATCCCAGGAAAATCCGAACCAGTGTGTGCTGATCCAGGAAAAATTAAGGGGACAGGAATATGGACTGGATGTGATCCATGACCTGAAGGGAAACCAGCGGACTGTGGTGGTGAAACAGAAAGAAGCCATGCGTTCGGGGGAGACTGACGGGGCAAAAACCGTGGATCATGAACGGCTGCGGCGGCTGGGCCAGATACTTGGCAGCCTGACCAGACATAAGGGCAATCTGGATGTGGATGCTTTTGAATCGGATGGAGTCTGCTATGTGCTGGAGATGAACGCCAGATTCGGAGGCGGTTATCCATTCAGCCATGCAGCGGGAGTGAATCTCCCTTATGCGCTGGTGAAATGGGCTCTTGGACAGGAACCGGAGGAGAAATATCTGACGGCGAGAGCAGGTGTCCGGGCACAGAAGGACATCCGGATCATGATTTATAAGGAAGAGAGTAAATAATATGAACAAGGTGCTGCTGATCATTCCAGCATATAATGAAGAAGCCAATATCCAGATGGTAGTGGAAGAATTGCGTGATCATTATCCGGAACTGGACTATGTGGTCGTCAACGATGGTTCCAGTGACCGGACCGCCCAGATCTGCCGGGAAAGGGGATTCAATCTTTTAGATCTTCCGGTGAATTTAGGGCTGGCAGGCTGTTTTCAGGCGGGCATGAAATATGCCTACTACAAAGGGTATCCTTACGCCATCCAGTTTGACGGCGATGGCCAGCACCGCCCGGAATTTATCGCATCCATGGCAGAAAAAATGGAAGAAGGCTATGACATCGTCATTGGAAGCCGTTTCGTGGACAGTAAAAAAGACCATTCCCTGCGGATGATCGGAAGCCGTCTGATCACGGCGGCCATCCGTCTGACCACCGGGGTGACGGTGACTGACCCAACCTCCGGCATGCGGATGTTTAACCGGGAAATGATCAGGGAATTTGCCTTAAATATCAACTACGGACCGGAGCCGGATACGGTGTCCTATCTGTTAAAACAGGGCGCGAAGATCGCCGAGGTTCCGGTGAGGATCGCTGAGCGGGCTGGTGGCGAAAGCTATCTGAAGCCTGTGGTGGCAGTCCGTTACATGGCAAGAATCCTGATCTCCATTCTGCTGATCCAGAATTTCCGGAAACGGAGGAAGGGATAATGGCAGATCGTTGGTGTGCGCTGCTTCTGCGTACCAGTCACAACAAAGAACGTGACAATATGCTCTGGAACATTTCAGGAAGCTTTTTCTATGCCTTTGCCAGTATGGTCCTGTCCTTTCTGGTGATGCGGATCATAGGCAAAGAGCAGGGCGGTATCTTCTCTTTCGGGTTCAGCACCATTGGCCAGCAGATGTTTATCCTGGCATATTTCGGCATCCGGCCTTTTCAGGTGACCGATGGCAATGGGCAGTTCCGGTTTGGTGATTATCTCCATCACCGTTATGTGACCTGCGCTCTGGCGTTAGCGGCAGGCGGAGTGTGGTTACTGGTCAGTGGCTACACGATAGAAAAAGCGGCGGTGATCTTTTTACTGGTATGTTATAAGGTCATTGATGGTTTCGCAGATGTGTACGAGTCAGAATTCCAGAGAAATGGAAACCTGCATCTGACAGGAAAATCCAACACATTCCGAACAATTTTAACAGTTGGAACATTTTTGATTGTTCTGACGATCACGAGAAATCTTCTTGCCGCCTGCACAGCGGCAGCAGCAGCCCAGGCAGCGGGGGTTCTGATCTTTGACCAGGTGGTGATCCGCCGGCTTTCCGGTGTGGATTTTGCTTGGGACAAGGAGAAGCTGTGGACACTGACAGGCAGTACGGTTCTGCTGTTTGTGTCGGTATTTTTCGATTTTTATGTATTTTCTGCAGAAAAATATGCCATTGACGCCTATTTAAACGATGCGGCGTCCGGGTATTTTAATATTATTTTCATGCCGACGTCCATGATCAATCTGGCGGCTGGTTTTGTGATCCGTCCGGTGCTGACGGCATTAACGGACGCATGGAACGGACGGGACTGGGAGAAGTTTGACGGCACGCTGCGACGTATTTCTTTGATCATCGCCGGGCTTAGCGTTCTGGCAGTGGCGGGAGCGGCAGTTCTTGGAAAACCGGTGCTGGGGATTCTGGAGCGGATCCTGGGAAGTGGATATGAAGGGTGTCTGACAGTATATTTCTGGCCGTTTGTGATCTGTGTGGCAGGCGGCGGGTTCTATGCGTTTTTGAATCTGTATTACTATGTGCTGGTGATCATGCGGAAACAGAGGATGATCTTCGGCATTTACGCGGTGATGACCGTGATTGCGGCAGTGATCTCACCGGGATTTGTGAAAGCTTATGGCATTCCGGGGGCGGCGTTCGGTTATCTGCTTCTGATGCTTCTGATGACCGTCGGATTTTTCTTTTGTGAAAGATTCGCATATCGACAGGGAAAACATTGACTGATCCAGAATGTGCGACGGAAATCCGAAAAGCGTTGACCGTGTGCAGTGCGTGGTAATGAGAGCATTGGAATGTGGAAACGGCAGGCTGTGAAGTCTGAGATGGACACGAATCATGGAAAGGAAACGAATCATGGAAAGGACACGAGGATGGGAAATCCAGTGGTAGATGTGATCGTTCCGGTTTACCGGCCGGACGATAAATTTTATAAATTATTACAACAATTAAAACAACAGACCTGGCCGGTTCACAGGATCATTCTGATGAATACGGAAAAGAAGTTCTGGGATGAGTTCTGGAAGACCAGAGAAGGGCTGAACATGGAGAACCTGGAAGTCCACCACATTTCCAAGGCGGAATTTGACCATGGCGGCACCAGAAATCAGGGTGTGTCCTATTCAGAGGCGGATGTGATCGTGCTGATGACGGATGATGCAGTGCCGGAGGATGACCACCTGATTGCCAACCTGGTAAAAGGCTTTCAGAGGAAGGGGCCTAACGGGGAAATGGTTTCGTCCGTTTACGCCAGACAGCTTCCGGCTCCAGACTGCCGGATTGTGGAGCGTTACACCCGGTCCTTTAATTATCCGGAGGAAAGCCGGGTAAAGACCAAAGCGGACTTAGCTGCCATGGGAATCAAGACCTATTTCTGCTCCAATGTCTGCTGTGCTTATGACCGGAAGATTTTTGAAAAACAGGGCGGATTTATCCGGCACACGATTTTTAATGAAGATATGATCTATGCGGCAGGTGTGATCCAGGCGGGATATGCCATCGTTTATGAGGCGGACGCAAAGGTGATCCATTCCCATAATTTAAGCCCTATGGAGCAGTTTCACCGGAATTTCGACCTGGCCGTATCTCAGGCAGACCACCCGGAGATTTTTGCAGGGCTCCCATCTGAGGGGGAGGGCATTCGTCTGGTGAAGAAAACCGCCGGATGGCTGTGTAAGACAGGAAAACCGTGGCTGGTGCCATCGCTGGTGCTGCACAGTGGGATGAAATACCTGGGTTACCGTATGGGTAAAAGGTATCAGAAGCTGCCAGAGGGCATGGTGAAGAAATGCACGATGAACCGGGCATACTGGGAGAAGAAGGGAGAAGACGCATCATGATGACAATGACATTGAGAATTGCGTTAGTTTTGGTATCGCTGGGGACATTTTCCCTGATGATGCGGAAAATCCGCCAGTCAAAATTGCAGATTGAGAGCGCCATCTTCTGGATCGTGTTTTCCATCGTGCTGGTGGTATTCAGTATCTTTCCATCAGTGGCAGATTTTGCGTCAAGACTCCTTGGAATCTACGCTACCACCAACTTTTTGTTTCTGTTTGCGATCTTCCTATTGATCGTGAAAGTATTTTACATGACCATCCACATCTCTCAGCTGGAAACCAGAGTGAAAGAACTGGTACAGCAGATGGCTTTGGAAGAAAAATGGAGAGAAGAGCAGAGTCAGATGCAGGAACGTGAGAGCCGGAGCGCAGCGGAAAAAGATGCTTATCAATACAAAAAGGAATGCAGGGAAGGGGTACAGTACAGTGAATCCGTACAGCCGGAGTGGGGGGATGGAGCCGATGAAACAGAGATGTAACTGGTGGAAAACGGCCGGAATCCTTCTGATCGTATTTCTGGCACTCTGGCATGGGCTGGAAGTAAAAGCCGGAGCAGCAGCATCCGGAAATCACTATCTTCTGATCCTTTATGGAATTCTGGTGATAGCAGCTTTTGCGAGCCTGCTTGTGCTTCAAAAGTTCTTAAAACGGTGGAAGTTAGAGCAGCTTTATCTAGTTGCCGGACTCCTTTTAGGACTTGGTTACCTATTCGTTCTGCCTCCACTTTCTGCCCCGGATGAGATCAGCCATTACGTCGGCGCTTACCAGCTATCCAGCCATATGCTGGGGAGAACTGCCAACTACCCTACAGGCCATGTCCTGATCCGCCCAGAGGATTTCTTCCTGCAGGATGTGGAGGGAACGGATTCCTATACCAGGGATGAGAATGGGATCTGGAATACCTTCGAAGAGCCTGATCAGGGGAAAAACAGTTCTGCGGATGGGGATAACGACAACGAAACGAACGGTATCCTGTGGACAGAGACTCCGCAGGTGCTTGGCCAGGACTTAACTCAGAGTACCTACAACTCCATCTGGAATCGTCTGATTGCTGGCGAGAAAACATGGGCAGAGCAGCAGTTCTCATCAGAGGACATGGCAGTGACAGCCTTTCCGCCTGTGATCACCACGCCTCTCGCCTATGTTCCTCAGGCCATTGGAATCACCCTGGCGCGCCTTTTTCATGGCAGCAGTATTCTCCTGGCCTACATGGGACGGCTGTGTAATCTGTTCTTTTTCGTGTTTATGACCTGGCTGGCCATGAAACGGATGCCATTTGGCAAAGAAGTGTTATTTGGTGCGGCGGTACTGCCTATGACCGTTCATTTATCTGCGTCCATGTCCTATGATGTGATGATCCTGGCATGTATGTTCCTGTTTACCGCCGTGTGCCTGGATCTGGCCTACCATAAAGAAAAGGTACAGATCCGCGATATTGCGCTCCTGATGGCGCTGATGGCGGTGGCAGGTCCCTGCAAGATGGTTTACGGTGTGATGATGGGTTTATGTCTTCTGATTCCGGTAAAAAAATTCGGCGGCTGGGGCAGATGGTTTCTGTCAGCCCTCTGCGTCGGCGGAATCTGGGCAGCTGCTATGTTACTGGTCAACAGTCAGACCATCGCTGCCTATACAACCGCCACAAACGCGGTGGTTTCCTGGGCAGAGGAGCAGGGCTACAGCCTGATGTACTTAATCTATAATCCAGGACGGCTTGTGACGTTGTTTTACAATACCCTGTTGTGGCAGGGTGCATATCTGCACCAGACCATGATCGGTTCGGCCCTGGGAAATCTGGACGCCGGACTGGGCGCACCATACCTGGTTGTGATGATATTGACCGGCTGTCTGATCCTGCTGGCACTGAAAAAGCCTGGAGAGACGCAGTTTATGACCACAGGAAACCGGATCTGGACCGTGATCGTATGCGCCGGATGTGCGGGACTGACCATGCTTTCCATGCTGATTGCCTGGACGCCCATGTCATCAAGCGTCATCAGTGGCGTTCAGGGCAGGTATTTCCTGCCATTTCTTCCGGCGCTGCTGCTGATATGCAAAAATGACCGGTTGATTTTGACAAAGGATATAAACCGTAGTATATTGTATTTTATGCTGGTTTTAAATAGCTATGTACTGTTTCGGACCTTCGCTGCAGTGGTGCTGCGGGTCTGATAAAAGGATACGTTTGTGGTGTCAGATTCTGGCAGCACATGAAAAAGAAAAGGAGAAAATATCATGGGAAAAATTAAAGTAACTCCATGTGAGATTGAAGGGCTGTATGTGATCGAGCCAACGGTATTTAAGGATGAAAGAGGCTATTTTGTAGAAACCTATAACCAGAATGATTTCAAAGAAGCAGGGCTGAATATGGTATTTGTCCAGGACAACCAGTCCATGTCTGTGAAGGGTGTGTTAAGAGGACTTCACTATCAGAAACATTTCCCACAGGGGAAATTAGTGCGTGCCATCCGCGGTACCGTATTTGATGTGGCAGTGGATCTGCGTACCAATTCCAAGACCTATGGAAAATGGTTTGGCGTGGAGTTATCAGCAGAGAATAAGAAGCAGTTCTACATTCCGGAGGGCTTTGCCCATGGATTTATCGTGTTATCCGATGAGGCAGAATTTGCTTACAAATGTACGGATTTCTATCATCCGGGCGATGAGGGCGGTCTTGCATGGAACGACCCTGAGATCGGTGTGGAATGGCCGATCGAGGAGGGTATGAAGCTGATCATTTCCGAGAAAGACCAGAAATGGGGCGGTTTGAAGGATACCTTTAAGTTTGAGTAAGACCTGATTTAGGAAGGATATTTTATGAATTATCTCATATCGCTGGCAAAGGATATCGTGAAAAAAAGGCGTCTGATCGGCGAACTGGCCAAGGCTGATTTTAAGAAGCGTTTTGTAGGCTCTTATTTTGGCATTGTGTGGATGTTTATCCAGCCTATCGTGACCGTTGCCATTTATTATTTTGTGTTTGGCGTAGGTTTCCGAAGCGGAGACCCCATCGAAGGGGTTCCTTACGTGTTGTGGCTGGTTCCAGGCATTGTGCCGTGGTTCTTCTTCAGCGAGGCGTTAAACACAGGAACAAACTGTCTCCAGGAGTATAGCTATCTGGTAAAAAAGGTGGTATTCCGCGTAGAGATCCTGCCGATCATTAAGATGATGTCCTGTCTCATGGTGCATCTGATCTTTGTGCTGATCATGGGCGCGCTGTTTTTATGCTTTGGCTGGATGCCGCAGATTGGCTGGCTTCAGACCATGTACTATACCTTTGCAGCCTTTATGTTATCCATTGCCCTGGTGTATTTTACCAGCGCTGTTCAGGTGTTTTTTAAGGATATGGCACAGATCGTGGGTATCTGCCTACAGTTTGGCATGTGGCTGACTCCGATCATGTGGCAGGTAGAGCAGTTTTCCGGAAGCTCCTTTTATCCGATTTTATGTAAACTTGTAAAATTCAATCCCATGTATTACGTGGTCGTGGGCTACCGTGACAGCATGATCATGGGAAACGGGTTCTGGCAGAGACCGGGACTGACCCTGTATTTCTGGGCAGTGACCCTGCTGCTTTTACTTGGGGGGCTGAAGGTATTTAAACGGCTGCGGCCACATTTTTCCGACGTATTATAAACAGGTGCTTTCACAAAACGATTCCGGGAGCGCATACCAGGGAGTGAAGAATGGAAAACGCAATTACAGTAAAAGATGTAACCAAGATATATAAGCTTTATGACAAGCCTATTGACCGCTTAAAAGAGGCGCTGAATCCTTTTCATAAAGAGTACCATAAAAAATTTTATGCTTTGAATAACCTTTCTTTTGAAGTGAAGAAAGGCGAGACCGTAGGCATCATTGGAACCAACGGCTCTGGTAAATCCACGATCTTAAAGATCATTACCGGAGTGCTGACGCCGACCACCGGAGAGGTGGAGGTCAATGGCGTGATCTCTGCTCTTCTGGAGCTGGGCGCCGGTTTCAATATGGACTACACAGGAATTGAAAATATCTACATGAATGGCACCATGATGGGCTTTTCCAAGAAGGAAATGGACGCAAAGCTTCAGGAGATCCTGGATTTCGCGGATATCGGGGATTTTGTCTACCAGCCGGTGAAGACCTATTCCAGCGGTATGTTCGTCCGTCTGGCATTTGCCCTGGCCATCAATGTGGAGCCGGAGATCCTGATCGTGGATGAGGCGTTATCCGTAGGCGACGTATTTTTCCAGTCCAAGTGCTACCGCCGCATGGAGGAGATCCGCCAGAAGGGTACCACGATCCTGATGGTAACCCACGATATGGGAAGTATCATCAAGTATTGTGACAAGGTTGTTCTGTTAAATAAGGGCAATTTTGTGGCAGAGGGCGCACCGGGCCATATGGTGGATCTGTATAAGAAGATTTTAGCGGGCCAGATGGAAGGTCTGGAAGCTGCCAAAGATGTGGACAGCGATTTTTCCGGAGAGACTGCGGAAAAAGAACAGAAAGAAAAGACTTATCAGCTTCCTCATGGAAAGCTGATGAAAGACAGCCTGACTATCAATAGCAACCGCACCGAGTATGGAGATGGGCGTGCGGAGATCTACGATCTGGGATTATTTGACCAGAGGGGCAATCTGACCAATCTGTTATTAAAGGGTGAAGAGTTCACCATCAAAGAGAAGATCCGTTTTGCGGCGCCGATCCAGAGCCCGATCTTTACTTATACGATCAAGGATAAAAAGGGAACGGATCTGACGGGAACCAATACCATGTTCGAGGGGACGGACATCAAACCGGTGAAGGCTGGTGACGAGTACGAGGTGTCCTTTACCCAGAAAATGACCCTGCAGGGAGGCGAGTATCTGCTTTCCATGAGCTGTACCGGATTTGAGCAGGGTGAGCATACGGTGTACCACCGCCTTTATGATGTGGCAAATATTACGGTCATTTCCAATAAGAATACAGTAGGTGTCTACGATATGGAGTCTGCTGTACAGGCAGTGAAGATAGAGAGGAACCATGATTAAGGACAAACGTGACAATGGGAAAAGCGAAAGAAATGAAACGCTGAAAAGTATTTTAAATAATTATAAAGGAGACCGGAAGCGGGCATTAAAAGAACACCCGGATCTGGAAACTCTTTATGATCTGTCAGATCTGCGGGAAAATCTGCTGGAATGGTATCCCTTCCGGGAAGGGACCAGACTGCTGCAGGTGGGCTCCGGATATGGTGCGCTGACCGGAGTTTACAGTGAGAAAGCAGCACAGGTAGATGTACTGGATCCAGATGCCGGGGATTTAGAGGTCAATGAGCTGCGGCAGAAGCAGTATGAGGGCCGGGAGAATATCCGGTATATCCAGGATGAACTGTGTCATTATGTGGAGTCTGGGGCTTATATGCAGGATCAGATGGCTGATGGAGCAGAGACCGAGGCAGTGCCGGACGGAATTAACACAGACAACGCAGGTTATGACTATGTGGTTTTTGTTGGTTCCTTAGAGCCATCCAAAGCCGCAGAACAGATCCGGGCAGCGAAACGATGTCTGGTTTCAGGCGGTGAACTGATCATTGCCGCCTGCAATCCGTTTGGTCTGAAATACTGGGCTGGCGCCAGGGCAGATGATCATGGATTTTCTAAGAAAACGCTGGAAACACTTCTGGGAACGGATGGCGAAACTTCCTGGTATTATCCGATGCCGGACATCAAAGTTCCGGTTACCATTTTTTCGGATGAATATCTTCCGGGAAAAGGTGATCTGACGGACACTATCACGGCCTATGACTATCCGAAATACCTGCTGATGGACGTGGGCGAAGCCTATGACCGGGTCTGCGCAGACGGACAGTTTGACCAGTATGCCAATGGATATCTGGTGATCTGGTCGGCTGGTGATGCAGAAAACCAGGAAGTCCCGTCTCAGGCCCACATCCAGTACGTGAAATACAACCGCACCCGCCGGGAAGAATTCCAGATCCGCACTACGATCTACGGCGATCCTGCAACCGGCGAACGCCACGTAGAGAAAACCTCGCTGGCAGTGGAAGGCGCACCCCACATCTGGGCATTTTCCTCTGATTACGTGGATTTAAGCGCCCAGCACACTGGTGTGAAATTCGTACAGCCCATCCAGGGCAGTGACCGCTGCAGCGTCCGTTTCCCGTATCTGAAGGGAAAAACCTGGTCTGAGCAGTTAGGCGAAGAGATCCAGGGCGGCAAAGTCCCGGCAGATACGGTCCGCACCGCTTTAGAACAGGTGCTGGCAGTGAAAACGGAGTGCGTGCAGAAGTTTATCGTAACACCCGAATTTACAGAAGTCTTTGGAGAGGTGGAGTCAAAAGAGGTCTGGAGTTCTCTTTCCATTTCCAATATTGACGCTTTATTTGAAAATATTTTACTGACCGATGACGGCATGTACTGCCTGGACTACGAGTGGGTATTCTCCTTCCCGATTCCAGAGACTTTCATCCGTTACCGGATCCTGTTCTATTTCCACCGCCAGTTCCACAGCCTGCTGACAGCATATCCAACCGTGGACCAGTGGCTTGCGGAATTTGGTATTGGAGAAGAAGAACAGGAGATCTTCCGCCAGATGGAAGAGCATTTCCAGCGGTATGTCCATGGGGAAAACCAGCAGATCTATCTGGAAAATTATCTGGTGAAAACGAAAAATGCCAGGGAGTTAGCCAGAGTAGATGGCGAGCTGGAGCGCACCAAAGAGCGGCTGGAGCAGGTAAAGCTGCAGAGCCACCAGAAGGACACGGAGATCCGCAAGATCACAGAGGTCCAGCGTCTGACCAACAACCATGTGACCAACCTGGAAGTGATCATTTCCAATCTGCGCCATGAAAATGAAGAGCTTGGCAAGGCATTGACTTATTATCACAAGCATGAGGCTGTCATTTTCAAGGTACGACGGAAGCTAGGCGAGGCATTTAATAAAAAATTTCCGAAGGGCAGCCTGAAACGAAAAAAACTGTCCTATATGAAGGAATATGTGTTCCATCCGTTCCGTTCCCTGAAGCTGTATACGTCAGAAGAAGGCAAAAACTTAAAAGACGGCGATTTCTCCATCGGTTCGGTGTACCGGGAACATGGAAAACTGCATTTCCCGAAGGTGGAGAATCCGCAGGTATCCATCGTGATTCCGGTTTACAACCAGATCCACTATACTTACGCCTGTCTGGTGTCTATTTTAGAACATACCAAGGACGTCACTTATGAGGTGATCATCGCCGATGATGTGTCTACAGATGCCACCGAGCATTTAAGCCGCTATGCGGAAGGTCTGGTGATCTGCCGCAATTCTACCAATCAGGGGTTCCTACGCAACTGCAACCAGGCGGCGAAAGCAGCCCGCGGGAAATATGTGATGTTCTTAAATAATGATACCCAGGTGACGGAAGGCTGGCTTTCTTCCCTGGTGGATCTGATCGAGTCCGATCCGACCATCGGCATGGTAGGCTCCAAGCTGGTTTACCCAGATGGAAGATTACAGGAGGCTGGCGGCATCATCTGGAGCGATGGTTCCGGCTGGAACTATGGCCGTCTGGATAACCCGGATAAGCCGGAATATAACTATGTGAAGGATGTGGATTACATTTCCGGTGCGGCGATCCTGCTGTCGAATGATCTGTGGAAGCAGATCGGCGGATTTGATACCCGATTTGCCCCGGCATACTGTGAAGATTCCGATCTGGCCTTTGAGGTGAGAAAAGCCGGATACCGGGTGGTATATCAGCCATTGTCCAAGGTGATTCATTTTGAGGGTGTGTCTAACGGAACCGATGTCCAGGGAAGTGGCCTGAAACGGTATCAGGTGGTCAATAATAAAAAACTCCGGGAAAAATGGGCGGCAGAGCTGGCATGCCAGTGTGAGAACAACGGCAATCCTGACCCATTCCGGGCCCGTGAACGGAGTATGGGCAAGAAGATCATCCTGGTGGTGGATCATTATGTGCCGACTTATGACCGGGATGCTGGTTCCAAGACCACGTTCCAGTATCTGAAGATGTTCCTGAAAAAAGGTTATGTGGTGAAATTCCTGGGAGATAATTTCCTCCATGAGGAACCGTATTCTACCACTTTACAGCAGATGGGTATCGAGATCCTCTATGGACCGGAGTACCAGGTGGGGATCTGGGACTGGTTAAAGGATCATGGGGATGATATCGCCATTGCGTATCTGAACCGGCCGCATATTGCGTCCAAATACATTGACTTTATCAAAGAAAACACCAATATTAAGGTGATCTACTACGGCCATGACCTGCATTTTTTGCGGGAAGGCAGAGAATTTGCCTTAACCGGAGATCCGGCCCTGAAGCAGTCCTCTGAATACTGGAAGGCGGTGGAGACATCCCTCATGTACAAGGCGGCGATGTCCTATTATCCGTCCTATATTGAGCGGGATGCCATCAAGGCAGAGGACGAGGAGATTCCGGTAAAGGATATTGTGGCTTATGTGTACGATGAATTTAAGGATAAGATCCCGGCTGATTTTGAAAAGAGGGAAGGAATCCTGTTTGTAGGTGGTTTTGCCCATCCACCGAACGCAGACGCAGTTCTATGGTTCGTGAGGGAGGTTTACCCGCTTCTTCGGAGCGATATGGAAGCGAAGGGCCAGAAAGCCCCGGATTTCTATGTAGTTGGTTCCAAAGTGACGGATGAGATCAAGGCATTAGAGCAGCCGGGCAACGGTGTGATCATCAAGGGCTTTGTCAGCGAAGAAGAACTGGCAGAGCTTTACGATACCACCCGGATCGTGGTGGTACCGCTGCGGTATGGCGCAGGCGTCAAAGGAAAGGTAGTCGAGGCACTTTACAACGGAGCAGCCATTGTGACCACTTCCGTAGGCTCCGAGGGGATTCCGGAGGCGGAAACCGTGATGGAGATCGAAGATTCCCCAGAGCAGTTTGCCCGGACAGTGGCAGATCTCTACGCAGATCCGTCCCGCTGCAGACAGATGAGCGATAAGACCCAGGAGTATGTCCGCAGACATTATAGCGTGGATGCGGCGTGGGAAGTGATTCGAGAGGATTTTGAGTAAGTTTTAATGTGCCATGCCGATTCATAGACTGCCGGAACCCGGCAGTCTATTTCATCACGGGCGTCCGCCCTATAAAAATGCAGGAACGAACTGCCCTTAGTGAGCAAGCTCCCACGGTCAGTTGGTTCCTGCATTTTTGCATGGCAGCCTAAAAAGACATGAAAATTGCACAATTCTACTCTTGAAAATCAGAATTTTATGGTATACTTTAAGTATGCTGAGAACCCGGCAGCTTTTGGGCGCAGCCGGGTTCTCGTTTTTTATGGAATACCATTTTTTATAAGGAGGAGTTTTGTCATGAAATATTCATTATTTACGGTAAGTGTACCGGAGATGACACTGGAGGAAGCTGCAAAGAAGATGCAGGAGTATGGTTATGATGGTGTAGACTGGCGTGTTACTGACATTCCGACAGATCCAGAGATTTTAAAAGAGGCACCTTCCTATTGGAAAAATAACTATTGCACCGTTGACATCAACAAGGTAGAGGAGCAGGCAGAAGAGATCAAGGCACTTTCTGACAAGTATGGTCTGGAGATCAACGCGTTAGCAACCTACTTAGACTGCAGCATGGACCCAGAGAAGATCGAGAGCTGCATGAGAGCTGCTAAGAAGATGGGCTGCTCCAGAATCCGTGTCAACGCATTAAAATACGATGTTGCCCGCAACTATACCGAGATCTTTGCTGAGGCAGTTGCCGGATTTAAGAAGGTAGAAGAGCTGGCAAAGAAGACCGGAATCAAGGCTGACTTTGAGATGCATATGGGAACCATCACTGCTTCTGCAAGTGCAGCAAGAAAACTGGCTTCCTACTTTGATCCAAAATACATTGGTGTTATTTATGATACCGGTAATGTCATTTACGAGGGATTTGAAGAGTATAAGATGGCTCTGGAGATCCTTGGACCGTATCTGGATCTGGTACATATCAAGAATGCCCAGTGGGTGAAGAAGGAAGTAGACGGCAAAGAGAAATATGTTCCGGACTGGGCTCCATTTAATGATGGATACGCAGATTTTGAGAGATGCTTTAAGGCATTAAAGGATGTTGGCTACGATGGATATGTGACATTTGAGGATTTCTCCAGTGCAGAGACCTCTGATCAGAAGTTAAAAACGAATATTGAACTGATCCGCGGTATCGTAGACAAAGTCTGGGCAGAATAAATTTCTGATATCCCAGAAAAACCTTCAAAGTATTTGAAGGTTGGTAATGTGCTTGCAGACGGGAAAGTCTCAAGCAGTTACAAGGTTTGAAAGGAAGAACGGATGTACCAGAAATACAGCATTGGAACGATGGCACATCTCATGGGGATCTCTGCGGAGGCGCTGCGATATTATGAGAGTAAGAATATCGTCAGTCCCATCCGTGATCCGGAAACCGGCTACCGGTATTTCAATACCTGGGATTTTCATATGCTCCTTCGGGCAAGGCATTATCAGAACTATGGTTTTTCCCTGGAAGAGATCGGTGAACTGTTCCGCAGCGGGGAACTGTCCCAGGTGCGGGAGAAGATGGAAGACCAGGAGGCGGTGATCGAAAAAGAGATCATCCGTCAGACGAATCTGTTAAAACGGATCCGTCAGAGCCAGAGCATGTTAAAGGATGCCATGGACAGCGTTGGAAAGTTCCGGATCGAGGAAAGACCTGGCATATACCGCATGAATACGCAGAAAAAGTACACATTATTCAAAGAAAAAGAGCAGCTGGATCTGATTTCTGAGTGGTCAGAAAAAGAACCGTTTGTATTTTCCTGTGCGGTCTTTTATGAGAAAGATATTCGGGACGGCAATTCGGACTTTGATTTTGGACTGGGATTATGCGAGGAGTATGCACCATTCTTAAATGTGAAAGAGTCAGAACTGGTGCAGTATTACCCGCCATGTCTCTGTGTCCATACCTGTGTCCCATCCCGTTCCAGCAAATATCTGAGCCTGGATAATCTGGCGGATGGCCTGGAATTTTTGCGGCAGAATGGCCTGACTCTCTGTGGTGATGTGGTGACCCAGGTGGTCTGCATGACCAAGCCGGAAGAGGAATATTTCAACTGGCACCTGGTATGGTTTCCGATCGCATCCCCTTATTGAGAAAGCCCGTTATAAAATTTACAAAAAAATAGATATTTTTTTCGGCAGAGTGTAGAAAAACACTCTGCTTTTTTTGTGCAAAATGCCCACTTGACCTTAAACCCCCTTGAATCTGTATAGTAATGGCAGAACAGAGCGTTAAAAAAATCACAAACACAAGCTTAAAAAGCAAAGAAAGGGGTAACAAATCATGAGTGATGAGAAGAAGGTTGTACTGATTACCGGAGGTGCCATGGGACAGGGACGTGCCCATGCAGTCAAATATGCAGAGAACGGCTTCAACGTTGTTCTGGCAGATATGTTAGATCCAGAGGATGAGAGATTCCAGGAGACCATCAGAGAGTTAAAAGCATTGGGCGCTGAGGTTCTGGCTAAGAAAGCAAACATCTGCAGCACACCAGATATGGAAAGCCTGTTTGCAGAGGCATGGGAGAAATTCGGACGTCTGGACGTTGTGATCGCCAATGCAGGTGTCATCAACTTTGGCAACACCTGGGAGCTGACCGATGAGCAGGTAGAGAAGGTTATCAACATTGACCTGATCGGTACCTGGAGAACCGACAAATACGCAACCCAGTACATGTTAAAGCAGGGATTTGGAAGAATCATCAACATTGCCTCCACCAGTGGTCTTTACGGTACACCAAAGTTGGCTACCTATTGTATGGCAAAATGGGGTGTCCTGGGACTGACCAAGACTCTGGCAAAAGAGGTTGGCAGCAAGGGAATCATCGTAAACGCACTTTGCCCGACCAAGGTAAAAACGCCAATGTGCGAGACCCAGAGCTATGTAGAGTTCATCAACGAGCTGACAGGCAAGAACTTCAAGGATTATAAGGAAATGTATGCAGGCGTTCCATTCCTGGATGTGGAGGATATCTCCGATATGGTTTACTGGTTAGGAACCAGCCGCGCAGCAGGCAAGTTTAACGGCAGAGACGTAGCACTGGATCTTGGAACACTTCAGTGCTAAGAAATAGATAGGTAGGTAAAGTATGGGAAACTTTGGATTCAAGAATGTTTCAAAAAGAGACAAGATCGATCTGATGGAGTACCTCTGTTATGGACTGGGAGATTTCTCCTTCTGTTTCATTTACGGAGCCATCGGTTCCTATATCGTGTATTTTTATACCGATGTGGCCTGCATCAGCGCAGCTGTGGTAGGAACCATTCTTCTGTTCAGCAAGATCTTCGATGGAATTTCCGATATGCTGATGGGCTTTATCATTGAAAATGTCCATTCGCCACTTGGAAAAGCAAGACCCTGGCTTTTGTGGATGGTGATTCCTTACTGCATCGGCTGTGTACTTCTGTTTACAGTTCCGAATTTCAGCGAAACAGGCAAAATCATTTATGCGTTCCTTTCGTATAACCTGATGGCAACCTGCATCTTCACTTCCATGAACGTGCCTTACGGTGTCTTGAGCAGCGTGATGACCAACAAGCAGAATGAGAGAGCCCTTCTCTCCATCAGCCGTGCCAGCCTTGGCGCTCTGGGCGTGTTCGTCATCAGCTCTTATGCGCCGGATGTGGTTGAAAAGATGGGCGGAGGCCCGGGCGGATGGCAGAAGACCTTCCTTCTGGTTGGTATCGTCTCCATCGCTTTATTCCTGATCACCTTCTTTGGATGTAAAGAGAGAGTTGGTTCCGGTGTTATGGAGCAGAAGACCGGAAAGAAATCTTCCCTGAAACTGTCTGAAGGAATCAAGATCTTATTTGCGAATAAATACTGGTTCATCATGCTGATGGTCAATATTTTCTATACAGCCATGACAAGCCTTTATGGCATGAACATGTATTTTGCCAAATATGTGATGCAGGACGCTGGTTATAACAAGACCATGATGATGTGTTCCACATTTGCTTCCATTCTGGTTCCGCTTTTATTAATCCCCATTGTCCAGCGGATCGGAAAACGAAATGTGGCTCTGTACGGCGGTGCCGGAATGGGTATTGCCGGACAGCTCGTCCTGATCTTATTTGCGGAGAAATCCATGGGCATCATGTACCTGGGCCTGATCTTACGGGGTATGGGTGTGGCGTGTATCTCTGCAACCAAGTTTGGTATGATCGCAGACAGTATCGAGTACGGCGAGTACAAGACCGGAACCAGAGCAGAAGGCTTTGTATATTCCGCAGCATCTCTTGGCGTCCGTGTCGGATCTGCACTGGCGTCTGCAGTTATCGGCTGGGTATTAGGCGCTTACGGCTATGACGGCAAGCTGGCAGTCCAGAGCGAGTCTGCCATGAAAGGCATCCGCATCATGTTCTATTATGCACCGTTGGTTGTATTTATCGCAATTCTTGCATTGTTATTCTTCTATAAACTGGATCGGGAGTATGACGGTATCATGAAGGTTTTAGACGAGCGCCATAAGAAGCAGGAAGAAGCGGCAGCGTAAAGAATCAAGCATCACGAAATACAAAGGGATGATCTGTACTTTCCGGAAATGGAAGGTGGGAAAATTCCCGGAAATGTAAGAAAAAGGAGAGTATGAAAGTATGAAAATCACAAAAGCGACACGCTGGAGAGTATTCGCAGGCGTATGGCTGCAGAGCTTATTTACCTCTGCAACGGCTTATTTCAGCCTGTTCTGTATCCCGTTAACTACCAAGTTTGGATGGAGCGATTCCGATTTCGCTTTAGCGTACACCATTTACATGTTCACCTATTGTGCTGTTGGTTTCATCGGCGGTTCCTTAGCTGAGAAGATCAGCCCAAGAAAGACCATTTATTTAGGTCTGTGCCTGTTTGCAGGCGGCTGGTTCTTGACCGGTTTTGCATCCAGTATTCCACAGCTGTACATTTTCTATGGTTTGATGGCTGGTGCCGGCGGCGGCCTGATCTACCCGGCCTGTCTGCCAACTGCATTAAAATGGTTCCCTGACCGTTCCGGTTCTATCTCCGGTCTGGTACAGGCTGGCGCATCCTGCGGCCCATTCATCATGAGCCCGATCGCCCAGACTTTAATCGAAAAAGTAGGCGCGCAGATGACCTGCCGCATTTTAGCAATTGTATTCCTGATCGGTGTTGGTATTGCAGCAGCTATGATCGTTCCTTGTCCGGAGGGATGGACTCCAGAAGGTTGGAAACCATCTGTTGAGCAGGCAAAGGTATTAAAGACCAGAGACTACAGCATGGGCGAAATGGTAAAAACTCCAGTATTCTGGGTACTGCTTCTGATGTTCATCTTCGCAAACGCAGCAGGAACCATGATGGTATCCTTTACCAGCCCGATCGCACAGCGTCAGGTTGGCCAGTCTGCGATGACCGCAGCTTTATGTGTATCCATTATGACTCTGGCTAATATGTGTGGCCGTATCGGTTTCGGTTTCATTTATGACATCTTAAAGGGCTGGAAGAGCCTGATCCTCTTAATGGTGATCAACGGCGTCTCCATGCTGATGTTAACCCAGGCAACCACACTTCCTTTCTTCATCGTATGTGTTGTTCTGGTTGGTTTCTCCTTCGGTGGACTGTTAGTTGTATTCGCTCCAATGGTCCGTATGATCTTCGGTTCCAGGTTCTACAACCGTAACTACGGACTGATCTTCATCGGCTACGGAATCGGCGCATTTGTCGGTCCTAAGATCAGCGCATATTTCTATGATACCACAGGTCAGTACACCTTAGGCTTCATCGGTTCCGCAATTCTGGCAGTGGCTGCGATCGTCCTGATCGTAATCGCTCAGAAGATGGCGGGTAAGATGGAGAACGCACAGTAATCAATTTGACCATTCTTTATAAATCAAAAAAATGCCGTCAGGCCTGGAAAATGGGGTCTGGCGGTATTTTTATTGTCCACTTCCAAACAGACTTTTCAACATTCTCAAAAAATCCATTTCCGGCTTACTGAGTTGATATCCTTTGCGGTATGCTACGACAAATTCTGCGGTTCTCGGCATATTTCCAACAGACAGATAGACTGGCGGATAGGTGTAGTTGTGGAAGCAGGTCTCACAGATATCAAAACTAAACGTAAACCCAAGTCCCTGGCACGCCAGGGAAAGACAGGTTTCCAGGCTTCGCAGTTCGATGATCTCTGGCTGGATTCCGGTTTCCCGGAGAATGTCGCGGCTTAAAACTCCGATTTTCCACTGTAGAGGATCGTTTAGGAAAAATGTTTCTTTTTCCAGGTGCTTCAGATCCAGCCACGGGTGTTTGAATCCATTTTTAGGTATGGCATATTGCTGGTATTTGCTGTTGCCGGGCAGACAAAGGATCACTTCCTCACTGTTAATATGGAAGTATTCCAGTTCCGGGTCACGGAAAGAGACGGCGTAAATAGCCAGATCGGTGATTCCGTCTTTTAATGCCTGTTCAATTCCTGAGACATTTCGTTCTTTGAGATCAATGTGAAAATCCGGGTATTGTTCTTTAAAGAGCGGGAGAACTCTTGGTAATACATAATATCCACGGGTGGAGGTGACGGCGATGCTGATCTGCCCGGTCTCATGGCTGGTGATCTGGCGGATGGTGCGGTCTAAGCGGTTCTGCAGGGCAAAGATCGACTGGCCGGTCTCCAGAAACCTCTCTCCCGCATAAGTGGGATACATTTGTTTGTTGACCCGCTTAAATAGGGGCGTTCCAAGTTCCTCTTCCAGTTTCTGTAAAAATTTCGACAGAGAAGGCTGGGAGATATAGAGTGCATCGGCAGCCCGGGAAATGGTCTTATATTGGGCGATCATCTGCACATAAGTATAATCACGGAAGTCCATAGGAAGTCTCCTTTTCAGATGCATAGTTTCAAAGCATACAAAATATAGAATATATATATTTTACACATATATATAGAAATGTTACAATAAAATCACTGATCAGTAAAGTGAAAAAGATACAAAATAAACAATCAATGAAGGGAGTGAGTCCTTTGGCAGCGGGTTATCTGAAAACGAGCGACAGAGCGTATCTGTATTATGAGGATTGCGGAGAAGGGGAAGATACGATCCTTTTGGTGCCTGGACATATGTGTACAACAAAATTTTACCAGAAGAATGTACCGGCTTTGGCAAAAAATCACCGGGTCGTGACGTTTGACAGCCGTGGATTTGGTAATTCTTCGAAACCACTTCATGGCAACGATGTGGAGCGCCATGCGGATGACATTAAGGAGCTGATCGATTATCTGGATCTTCATAATGTGATCCTGATCGGATGGTCTTTATCTGGAAGTGTGGTAGTGACTTATACCCATAAGTATCAGGCTTACCGCATGAAAGCCCTTGGAATCCTGGATGGCTGCCTGTTCCCATTTTCACCAGAGTCCTGGAACTCTTACAATTCCAGGAACTACAACATGGATGACTGGAATCAGAAATACCGTCTCTGGTACACGGATAACACCCAGTATATCGAAAACTTCGTAAATCGGGTGAAAGACGGACTTTCAGAGGAAGAGGTGGAGATGGTACGGCAGGAGATCGGCAAAACGCCTCCGTGGATCGGATTTGCCCTGCATTCTGACTGGTGCCATACAGACTGTGCCAAGTTGCTTCCGGAGATCACGGTTCCGGTGATCATTTTCAGCGGAGAGTCCAAGGGACATCATTCTACTATGGGTGAGTATTACAAATCCCAGATCACCACGTACTGCGAACATCATGTGTTCCGAAAGGGCGGTCATATGCTGTTCTTTATTGAGTATGAGGAATTTAACGAGATTCTGGAGAGTTTTATTAAAAAATGTAATGATTCAGTTACCAAGATTTCATAAAGGTAGGTAGTATTTTCAGACGAAGGAGGGTTTTCGTATGATTTACGCAATCGTCGGGTATGCGATTATTATTCTTATGATGTTTATGATCCTGAAGAAAAAAGCAACGCCAGCGTTCTGCTTTTCCATTCTTCCGGTGATAGGTGCTTTGATCTGTGGTTTTAGTTTTCCAGAGATTCTGGAGTTTATCAACAAAGGCATGGGCTCCGTATGGAAAACGGCGATCTTATTTATTTTCTCTGTATGTTATTTTAGCGTTATGAATGACGCCGGACTGTTTGAACCGTTGGTAAAAGGTCTGGTAAAAATGGCAGGAAGCAACATTACCCTGATCATGATCGCAACCAGCTTGATCGCAGTGGTAGCGCATATGGATGGTGCATGTGCGTCAACGTATCTGATCACCATTCCGGTTATGCTTCCGATCTTCAAGAAAATGAAATTGAATCCATTGATCCTGCTTCTGTTAGTAGGTCTTTCTACCGGTGTAATGAACCTGGTTCCATGGGGCGGACCGACCATCCGTGCGGCGACAGCTATTGAGATGGATGCAACGGAGCTTTGGGTAAGCATGATTCCGATGCAGATCTTTGGTCTGATCATCAGCCTTGGAGCAGCTGTGATCTGTGGTAAGACAGAGACCATGCGCCTGAAAAAAGCAGGTGTTGACTTAGCAGCCCTCAGTGCAGAGGTAGAAGCAGAGAAGGATGAGGATAAAGATGGACTCCGTCGTCCAAAATTGTTCTGGGTAGACCTGATCCTGACGATTCTTGTGATCGCAGCATTAGTAAAGAGTGGCGTAGCGCCATATCTGATCTTCATGTTTGGTACCATGATCGCTCTGATGATCAACTATCCGGATATGGGACTTCAGGGAAAACTTCTGAAAAAATATGCGCCAAGCTGTATTGATCTGACTGTAACCCTGATCGGCGCAGGCGTATTCTTAGGTATTTTCGCAAACAGTGGCATCATCACCAGTATGGCGCAGGTATTAATTGGTATTCTGCCGAAGTTTATGGTGAAATATCTGTACATTATTATGGGTATCTTAGGAGGTCCGATCGGCCTGATCATGGGACCAGATCCATATTATTATGCAGTTATGCCTCTGGTGATCGAGACGGTAGCACCTTATGGAATTACCGCAGCACAGGTAGCAAAGGCAATGCTGATCGGCGAGAACGTAGTTCTTTCCGTAAGCCCATGTGTTCCTGCAAACTATCTGGCATTTGGTATCAGTGGAATCGACTTAAACGATCATATGAAGTTCTCCTTCAAGTGGGAGTGGCTGGTCAGCATCCTGATGCTTATTTTCGCCCTGGTTGTTGGAATTGTTTAAAAAGAAATAGAGGTTAAACGATATGTTGAAACTGATTGGAACAGTGGAGAAAGGACAGCCGGTTCTGGTGTGCGTAGCTGGAAATTTATGCAGTCCGGAAGTATTTGACCAGGTAAAGCTTCCAGCAGATATGGCGCGGCTGTATGTGGATTATCTTGGTAAAGAAGGCCCATGGGATATGGACAGTCTTGGCTGGCAGCTGATCGATCAGTTAAAGAAAAAATGCTCTGGTCCGATTGTGTTAGCAGGGTATTCGGCAGGTGGTGTGATCGCAATCTCAGCGGCTTCTAAGGCTCCGGAACTGTTTGCAGGCCTGGTGTTATCCAATACCGGTCCATGCAGCATCGGTCATGGGAAGCCTGGGTTTGCGGATGAACTGAAAGCAAATTTTGACAATGAGAAGTATATCCGCACATTTTTAGGCAGCTGCTTTTATGAAAAACCATCGCCAGAGCTTCTGGAAACGATGTGGAAGTATACCAGAACCGCAGATCCGGAGGCAGCTTATACCGTATCCAGATCTCTGAGGAAGGTAGATTACCGGGAAGCTTTAAAAGCTTATAAAAATCCGGCTTTGATCATTCACGGAAGCCTGGATACCCGCCGGAAGATGGACAGTGTGACCATGATCCGGCAGAGTCTCCCGCAGGCAGAGACCGTACTTCTCCAGACAGGTCATACACCGATGGCAGAGGACGTTAAAGGGTATGGAGAAGCATTAAACCGGTTTTTACGAGAAAAAGTAATGCTTCAGTAACTTTAAAGTCACGTAAAAATACATATTGACTGTTAAGCAAAAGAAAAGTGCCGTAGGAGCAGATGAAGATGTTGGTTCCTGCGGCATTTTTACAGTCGAGAAGACTTTCGCCTCTTTTTGCAAAAACCGCTTTCCACGTTCAAAAAACCGTTTATTTCATCAATAAGCCTAAAATCCCATAGATTTCCAAATGAAAATTCGTTATAATAGCTACAAAACTGGAAGTAAATGCATCACAACATAGTTTGGCGAAAACATTTTAGAAAGGACAACATCACATGAAAAAAGCAGAGATTATGATCGATCAGCATTTTCTGACCGGCGATGTGGACAAGCGGATTTTCGGTTCTTTTATTGAACACCTGGGAAGAGCTGTGTATGGAGGAATCTATCAGGAGGGAAGCCTGCTTTCAGATGAGCAGGGATTCCGGAAAGATACCTTGAAGCTGGTCCGGGAGCTGAATGTGCCGATCGTGCGTTATCCAGGAGGCAATTTTGTGTCTGGTTTCCAGTGGGAAGACAGCGTAGGACCGAAGAGCCAGAGACCAGCCAGAACAGAACTGGCATGGCAGGTGGTGGAAACGAACCAGTTCGGGTTAAATGAATTTGCTGATTGGGCAAAGCAGGCGGGCAGTGAGGTAATGATGGCTGTAAACTTAGGAACCAGAGGCCCGGCTGATGCCAAAAATCTATTGGAATACTGCAATTTTGAGGGTGGTACCTATTACAGCGATTTAAGAAAGGCTCATGGCTATGATAAGCCGCACAACATCAAGTTGTGGTGCTTAGGCAATGAGATGGATGGTCCGTGGCAGATGGGACATAAGACGGCTGTGGAATATGGGCGCATCGCATCTGAAACCGGCCGTATGATGAAATGGTTAGATCCAACGATTGAGACGGTGGCATGTGGCAGCTCCAGCCTGACCATGCCGACCTTCGGTGAGTGGGAGTATACCGTATTAAATGAGGCATATGAAGAGGTGGATTATCTGTCTCTTCATCAGTACTACAGCAATGAGGAACACAATACCAGAGAATTTCTGGGAAGCTCCAAGGGCATGGATGATTTTATTTCCGGCGTAGTAGCCATCTGTGATGCGGTAAAGGCAAGAAAACATCACAAGAAATCCATCAACTTATCCTTTGATGAGTGGAATGTGTGGTATCACAGCAAGGAGCAGGACAAGAAACTGGTTCCGTGGACCCAGGCGCCGCATCAGCTGGAGGATGTATACAATTTTGAGGATGCCCTGCTGGTTGGCAGTATGCTGATCACCCTGCTTCGTCATGCGGACCGTGTGAAGATCGCCTGCATGGCACAGCTGGTCAATGTGATTGCACCGATCATGACTTCTGATACAGGAGCATGGAAACAGACGATTTTCTATCCATTTATGCATGCCAGCGCTTATGGACGGGGAACCGTATTAAATACGCTGGTGAAAGCACCGGTTTATGATACCCGCCAGTATGGTGAAGTATCCGAGCTGGACAGCGTCTGTGTATGGGATCAGGAGCATGAGACACTGACGATCTTTGCAGTGAATAAGAACCTGGAAGAAGACATGGAAGTTCAGTGTGATCTGCGTCAGTTTGCAGGTTATCAGGTGAAAGAGCATCTGGTGCTGACTCATGAGGACCTGGAGGCAGTGAACACAGAAACTGCACCGGATACGGTGGCACCATCGGTTTCAAATGCAACAAAGCTGGATCAGGGACATCTGGAGACTGTTCTTGGAAAGCATAGCTGGAATGTAATCCGTCTTGGAAAATAGAGATCTGCTCAGGACCATAGGGATCATGAGAGATGATTGAGGGAACAAAATGGCGGTCTGTGGGGACAGACCGCCATTTTCCAACCGTATTTTGAAAGTACACTTATGGGAAAAGGGGAAGAATTTTATGAATAAGGAGAAGAATATCCGGTGGATACCGGTTCTTTGTTTTGGGGTGCTGATGCTGGGACTTGGTTCCAGCGATTCTTTACGGGGGATTTTCTCCCCTGTTTTTCAGGAACATTACAGTGTCGGAGGCAGAGGACTGTCCATGATGGTGGTGATCAGCTACGTGGGCAACCTGCTGTTTTTAAGTGTTGGCGGGAAAATGATGGACACCTTTGACCGGAAAAAGGTGGCCATGGGAATGCTGGGAATCTGGATGGCGGCGGTTTTATTAAATGTTCTGACGGATTCTTATCCGATGATCCTGTTATCCATGTTCCTGGCTCTTGGGGCGTCCACCATGTTAAATACTACCGTGAATCTGTTAACGCCCATGGTCTGTGCCGGATATGCGGGAATGATGGTCAATATCTTTTTCTTTATTCAGGGAATCGGCACCAGCGGAAGCCAGTTTTTACTGGGAAGATTCGCGTTCAGCTATGACGGCTGGAAAATGATCAATGGCGTGCTTTTTGCGGTCGGGCTGGTGAGCCTGGTTTTGTTTGCCATGGTGAATTTGAAACCAGAAAAGATAAAACCTAAGACCATCCAAAAGAAAAAGCCACAGGATATGCCTGGGGCTTCGATCTTCTGGTTATTGGTCCTGATGATGGGATTTTATTTCATTGGTGAACACGGCATCATGAACTGGATGCTGACGTACTGCATGAATGCTTTACAGATGCCTTCACACACAGCATCTACTTATCTGTCCATTTTCTGGGGCGGTATGACCGTAGGCCGTCTGGTCTTTGCGCCGGTCGTTCAGAAATTAGGTGTCAGAAAAAGCCTGAAGTACTTTGGCGGCGCAGGAACAGTTCTTTTTGTGACAGGGGTTCTGTCTGGTTCTAAAGGTGTGATCCTGCTTAGCAGCTCTGGTCTGCTGATCTCCATCCTCTACCCGACGATGGTGCTGTTCTTCCAGCAGATCTATCCAGTGTCAGTGGTTGCTACCAAGACCGGAGCGATCATCAGTGCTGCTACCATTGCGGATATTGTATTCAACGCAGGCTTTGGCGCACTGTCAGATTCTATGGGAATCCAGATCAGCTTTCTGATCCTTCCGGTTTGTATGGTACTGTATTATTGCTTTTATCTGCTGCTTTTGCGGGTATCCCCGTCGGAAGTCTGACCATTCCATGATGATTCCGTGATTTCACGGTTACTGGTCACTTTGATCAGAGGAAAGATCCGCCAGATAAGTCAGTATATTTAACTGGATCTCAAAATTTTGTCTGCTCTGCTTGGTCTGGGTGTCTAAGATCAGACCACAGCAGAACAGCAGAATGGCGGTTATCATAATAAAACCGGACACGATCAGAGTTGGAAATCTGGGAACCAGTCCGGTATGGCTGAATTCCATCAGCACCGGCACAAATAAGATCACGGAAAGTAATGCCAGAATTCCGGAAAAAAGAGAGAAAAATGGCATCGGCCGGTAGTTCTTATACAGGTTAAAGATGGTTTTCAACACTTTAAAGCCATCAGAGTAAGTATTTAGCTTGGACACACTGCCTTCCGGGCGGTCCCGGTAGGTGACAGGGATGGAACGGAGGCTTAAATTTTTATCCAGGGCGTGGATGGTCATTTCCGTCTCGATCTCAAAGCCCTTGGACAGTACCGGGAATGACTTGACAAAAATCGGGCTGAAGGCCCGGTATCCGGTCATAATATCCGTGATGTCTCCGTGGAAGAAGCGGTTCACTAATTTGCGTACCAGTACATTGCCCATATTGTGGAAGGGCCGTTTATTTTCCTCAAAATAGGTGGAAGAAAGGCGGTCGCCGATGACCATGTCCACCTTGTCATTTAAGACCAGATCTACCATCTGGCGGGCATATTCTGCCGGGTAAGTGTCGTCGCCATCGATCATCAGATAGGCATCCGCGTGGATTTCCCGGAACATGGTCCGGATCACATTGCCCTTGCCCTGACGGTGTTCATAGCGGACGATGGCTCCGGCTTCCCTGGCCAGAACATCTGTCCCATCAGAAGAATTATTATCATACACATAAATATCTGCCTCTGGAAGAGCAGTACGGTAATCGGCTACTACCTTCTGGATGGTCTTACTTTCATTATAGCAGGGAATCAAAACTGCAATCTTTTTCATAAATCCAAACCCCTTGTATTGTTTTTTAATAGAATCAGCCGTTCCAGCCGAACTGACGCATTCTGCTGTAAAACTGTCCATAAAAATCAGCCGCTCCATCATACGGCATCATGTAAAACACCTTTAACACCGACAGACTGACCATTTTCGCAAAGGACGGATCGTCCGCCTTTGCAGCAATCTCCTCCTCCAGATCCTTCAGATAATAATGCCAGTCGCAGACAAACTTCTCGTAGCGGTCAAAATCCGGCGTGTCGATCCATTTGCGGACGCGGACCTTGGTGCGGTCGGTCTTTTTGCACTCGTGGGTCTGTAAAAAGTACCGGAAAGAACGGTCTTCATAGTAGCGTCCCAATGGAAATAAACGGCAGAAGCCAGGGCGGATATCATGGATGGTACAGCGGCCTTCTTCATTTAAAAAGGAGCAGCAGGCCGGGGCACCGGACATATTCATATGGGGCAGGATGATCCCGTCCACCACGCCCAGTTCCAGACGGTCCGTCAGCAGCGCCTCAAAAGTGCAGGAAAGACCCGTGGTCAGCCGGAAGGCGTCCAATGGGTCTAAAATAATCGTATCAGCCATGCTTTTGCAGCAGTCTGAACAGCCTTTGCAGTCTCCACATCCGGCTTTCACCAGATCCTCAGAGGTATATAAATGGCCATCGGAAATATCTTCCAGGCTCACGTAACGTTTCATAAATAATGGAATGTCCTTTCGTATCAAATTGTGTATCCTATCGCTCCTATCATACCATCTGAAGGGTACGGATTCAATGTTTTTTCTTATTACGTCTATTTCTTTGCGGGATTTGATGGTATATATCTGGTAAAAACGAAGAAATGATGGTATTATAAACTAGGTTCATTGTGAAGCAGGTCTGTGTATCTGCTGCATTGACCGCAAGAACAAGATCATGGATGTTAAAGTCTGAAATTTGAAAATTTGAGGTAACTATATGCAGGCAATTTTACTGGCTGGTGGATTAGGAACCAGACTTCGGAGCGTGGTAAGCGACCGTCCGAAGCCTATGGCACTGATCCAGGATAAGCCATTTATGGAATACGTGATCCAGGAACTGAAAAAACAGGGGATCGATGAGATTATTTTCGCTGTAGGCTACAAAGGTTCTATGGTGGAAGAGTATTTTGGCGATGGAAGCCGGTTTGAAATCACTGCTTCTTACGCTTATGAGGAAGAACTGCTTGGCACAGCGGGAGCGATCAAGAATGCGGCCCGTTTTATGACCGGAGGGCAGGTGTTTGTGTTAAATGCCGATACCTTTTACCGGATCGATTACAGCCGTTTCCCGAAGCTGTGTGAAGAGAAACAGCTGGATATGGCGCTGGTGCTGCGGGAAGTGCCGGACATCACCCGTTATGGTGAAGCTACACTGATTGACGGAATTCTCACCGGATTTAACGAGAAAAGTGCCGAGAAACGCCCGGGAACCATCAACGGCGGCATTTACCTGCTGTCTAAGGATCTGATCCAGGACATCCCGGCCGGTAAGGTCTCTCTGGAAAATGAGATGATCCCTAAGTGGATGAAAGAAGGCAGACGCCTGGGCGGTTTTGTCAATGACGGATATTTTATTGATATCGGTGTGCCGGAGGACTATTTCCGGTTCCAGAAAGACGTGGAGGAAGGAGTGATCGCATGGTAATCAGAGGAAGAGCCCCTTTAAGAGTCAGCTTTGGCGGCGGCGGAACGGATGTGGCGCCATTCTGCGAGGAACAGGGTGGTGCGATCATCGGAAGCACCATCAATAAATACGCATATTGTTCCATCGTACCAAGAGAGGATGACCAGATCATCGTCCATTCTCTGGATTTTGATATGACAGTCAAATACAACACCAAAGAAAACTATGTGTACGATGGCAAATTAGACCTGGTAACGGCGGCGTTGAAAGCCATGGACATCAAGCAGGGCTGTGAAGTGTATTTACAATGCGATGCACCTCCAGGCTCCGGTCTGGGAACCTCTTCTACAGTGATGGTGTCCCTGCTTTGCGCCATGGCCCGTTGGAAAGGCGTGGAGATGGATGCCTATGCCCTGGCGGATCTGGCTTATCAGGTAGAACGTTTGGATTTAAAGATCGATGGCGGCTACCAGGATCAATATGCGGCTACCTTCGGCGGATTTAATTTTATTGAATTCCATGGACGTAATAACGTGGTGGTAAACCCGCTGCGGATCAAGAAGGATATCATTCATGAGTTACAGTATAACCTGTTGTTATGCTATACCGGCAATATCCATGTTTCGGCTAATATCATCAAGGACCAGGTCAGTAACTATACCAAGAAAGAACCATTTGAGGCGATGTGCGAGGTGAAGGCTCTGGCCTATGCCATGAAGGACGAGCTGTTAAAGGGCAATCTCCACAGCTTTGGCAAATTGCTGGATTACGGCTGGCAGAGTAAAAAGAAGATGAGCAGCAAGATCACCAATCCGCAGATCGACGCACTTTATGACGAGGCTATCCGTGCAGGCGCTTTAGGCGGCAAGCTGCTTGGCGCCGGCGGAGGTGGATATCTGCTGATGTACTGCCCGTATAACGTCAAACACAAGGTTGCAGCCAGGATGGAAGAGCTGGGCGGTCAGCTGGCGGACTGGAATTTCGAGCTTCGCGGCGCCCAGTCATGGATCGCCGATGAAAACCGTTGGAATTATGAGGATATTAAGGTCCATATGCCGAATGGCGAATATCATTTTCAGGTGTAACAGATGGAAAAAATCGTATTTTTAGACCGTGATGGTACCATTAATGAGGAAGTCAATTATCTGCACCGGACGGAAGATCTAAAGTTTCTTCCAGGTGTTCCAGAGGCATTAAGGCTATTAAAAGAAGCTGGTTTTAAGCTGGTGGTGGTGACCAACCAGGCGGGGGTAGCCAGAGGATATTACACTTGTGCAGACGTGGAACATTTACACGCCTATATGAATGAAGAATTGAAAAAGTATGGGGCAGAGATCGATGCATTTTATTACTGCCCCCATCATCCGGTTCACGGGATCGGTATTTATAAAAAGGTCTGCCAGTGCAGAAAGCCGGGAACCGGGATGTTTTTGCAGGCAGAAGAACGGTTCCGGATTGATAAGGCCCATTCCTACATGATCGGAGATAAGCTTTTGGATGTGGAAGCGGGAGTGAATTATGGGGTTCCCGGGATTTTGGTGGGAACCGGGTATGGAGCGGACATAAACCGGGAAATAAAAGAAAAGGGGGAGAAACCCTTATATGATTTTTACGCGGAAACTCTTATGGACGCAGCACGATATATCAGAGCCAGAGAAGGAAAAACAGCATCAGCTGTTTGAATTTCACGGCCATATGGAGACAAATAATATGACAGAACAGGAATACTTAGATGAACTGATCGAGCGTTATCCGTGTCTGGCACCTATGAAGGAGCAGATCGGACACGCATATGAGATTTTAAAAGAAGCCTATGAATCCGGCCATAAGCTTCTGATCGCCGGAAATGGCGGCAGCGCGGCGGATTCCGAGCATATCGCAGGGGAACTGATGAAGGGCTTTCGGAAGAAACGCACCATGTCAAAGGAGATGGCGGAGACCTTCTGGAAGGTGGATTTAGAGGCAGGAGAGGAGCTGTCTGAGAAATTGCAGGGCGCTCTTCCGGCCATTGCCCTGTGTGGCCATCCAGGGCTTTCCACGGCATTTTTAAATGATGTGGACGGTCAGCTGATCTTCGCCCAGCAGGTTTATGGCTATGGAAATGAAGGGGATGTGCTTTTGGCGATCTCTACCTCCGGTAATTCTGCCAATATCTACTATGCCTGTGTGACAGCGAAGGCTAAAGGCATGAAGGTGATCGGCTTAACGGGCCGTGATGGAGGAAAATTAAAACACATTTCTGATGAGACCCTGATCGTTCCGGAGAGTGAGACCTTCAAGATCCAGGAGCTTCATCTGCCAATCTACCATGCGTTATGCCTGATGCTGGAAACGCATTTTTTCCAGGAGGAAAATTAACATGATGTTTCATACCTTTGTGATCAGCGCCTACCAGGACTCTCCATATCTGGAGAGCTGCATTAAGTCCTTAAAGGCGCAGACGGTACCGTCTGAGATCATCTGCACCACCTCTACACCAAGTCCATATCTGACGAAGCTGATGGAAAAATACCAGATCCCGCTGTATGTGCGGGAGGGCAGAAGCGATATCCAGGAGGACTGGAATTTCGCCATTTCCAAGGCCAGTGGCGAGTTTGTGACCGTTGCCCACCAGGATGATATGTACAACCGCCATTACACCGAAGAACTGATGAAACAGTTCGATAAATGGCCGGATATGACCGTGTTCATGACCGATGCGGTCACCGTGAAAAATGGAAGATTATACCATTGGGGAAGCAAGGAGATGGTGAAGAAGCTTCTTCGCCTGCCTTTGAAGCTTCACCGTTATTCGGATAAAGAGAGCATCAAGAAGGGCGTGTTAAAGTTGGGCAATCCGGTGATGTGCCCGTCCTGCGCCTACCGGAAGAATTATCTGCCGGATCCTATTTTCCATTCCGAGCTTCATTTTGCCCTGGACTGGGACTGCATGATCGATCTGGCCAAATGGCCGGGAAGATTTATCTGTGTGGAGAAGCCTCTTCTGTACTACCGGGTACATGAGGACGCTACCACAGGAGCTTGTATCCGGGATCACAGCCGGGAGAAGGAAGAACGGATGATCTATGAGAAATTCTGGTCAAAACCGGTGGTGGATCTGCTGATGCATTTCTACCGGAAAGCCTATAAAGACTATGAGGGAGCCTGATTTATGGAAAAAGAACGGAAACAATGGCGGCTGTCTGAGCCTGACTGGAAAAGCGAAGTGATCGTATTCCTTCTTCTGATGGCATCTGCCTTCTTTATCAACCGGGGTATTAAGATTAAGGGTCTGTTCATGGATGATCTGTATATGTGGTCCTGCTACGGCGAGCAGACCTTCCGTGAGTTCGTATTCCCGGTGGGAGGGACCCGGTGCCGGTTCGTGTTCTATCTGGCGGCTTACCTGCAGATGGCGCTGATCGGGATCAAATTAAACTGGTTCGTTCCCTGTAATATCATCATCAACGGTCTGATCAGCTATACCGTGTACCGTTTTGGCATGCGCTTGTCTAAGAATCGGATCCTGGGATTTTTATGTGGATTTTTCTATCTGCTTTCCCGGATGGCCTATTATCAGATCGCCCAGGCCTGTGGTTTGATGGAAACGCTGGCACTGTGGTTTGCCATCGGCGTTTTGTATGGTGTATACCGATATTTGACGGAAAAAGAAATGCCGGAGCGTTTTTTCTGGCTGGCCAATGGACTGTATTTCGGCGTCTGTTTTGTACATGAGCGGTATATGGTTCTGGTGGCTCTGTTGCTGGTGGCGCTAGCTTTAAAGGGTGAGAAAAACTGGAAACGGTGGCTGCTGCCAATCGTTTTATGCGTACTGGTGCAGGTGATCCGCCTGATCTTTATCGGAACCTTATCACCGGCGGGAACCGGAGGAACTACGGTAGAAGAGACATTTCATCTGAAACAGGCGGTCAAATTTGCTATCAGTCAGGTGTTTTTCCTGTTTGGTATCAATGCAGGCCCCTCCTATCTGACCGCATTAAGCTGGGAAGAGAGTGCTGCATGGGTGCAGAAAATGGTTCTGGCTGCTGACGCAGTACTATTTGTCCTGATCGGCGCTTTTGTGTGTCTGCTGGTCCGCAAAAAAGAGAGACGGGCAGAGCGGTTGAAGGTGTCCACCCTGTTTGTGATCTTTGTGGGAGCCTGTATCGCCTGCTCCAGCGTTACCATCCGTGTGGAGGTCCGCTGGATCTACGTGTCTATGACGGCAGCATGGCTGTTCCTGGCTTATATGTGCGGGGAACTGGCAGAGGGCGAGAAAAAACGCATGAAGCTGTGCCTGGGGCTGGTGGCCGCTTACGGAGTGCTTATGTATCCGGTGGAAACCTATTACCGGAATCATTTTGACAATATTTATTTCTGGCACAGCCAGCAGGAGTATAACTCCCTGACGGAGGAAACCTATGAGAAGTATGGGGACGCCATTTTCGGAAAGAAGATCTATATTCTGGAAAATACTTATGGTGTGACCCGTTTCTATGCGGATACATTCTTTAAGACCTTTGATCCAGAGCGGAAAGCGGAAGGAACAGAGGTGATCTTCGCAGACAGCATTGAGGAGATCGGAACCATCACGGACGATATGATCGTGTTGAGAGAAGATCCCAAAGCGTACCGGTATCAGGATATCACGGATATTCTGAAGGAGTTCCAGGCGAAAGAACAGGAAGATTAGTAATTTTAGTGAGGACATTTTCATGGAGAGAAAGAACCGGAACTGGTTTTATCTGGTGCCCGTGGCAGGGGCGGTGTTCTGCCTGTGGTATCTGTATACCTCTTTTTATGATGTGGTATATTCGGATTATATCCGTCTGGTCAACAGCTATCTGCCGGACGTGTGGAACCCGGCGAAATTCTGGGTGCCGGATCTTTTGACCAGAGTTCCGGTAAATTTCCTGGCCCGCATCATCAACACCACGTTTTTTCACTACAGCATCCGGTTTGACCAGGTGCTGGGGGTGGTGTCACTGGCATTATCAGCAGTCAGTGTGACATATTATGTCAACCGGAAGCAGATCGGAACGATCTGGTTTCTAGTGGTGATGGCGGTGATGTTCAGCCTGAATAAGTGGGAAATGTTAAATAATGGCAGCGGCTGGGTGCATTTCCTGGCCTTTGCCGGATTTTACTATCATTACCAGATATGGGACCGCGTATGGGGCGGAGAGGAACGAAAGGGAGACCATCTGCAGATGATCCTGCTTCCCTGGATTCTGATCCTGGCTGTGGCAGGTCCCTATTGTGCCGTTTATGTGGTGGTGCTGATCGCAGGATATGTATTCTGCATGGCGGTGACCTGGAGACGGGAAAAACGGCTGGAGAAGCGGTATCTTTTGTATGGACTGTCGGTGCTTCTGCCATTTTTCTGTTATCTGTGGAGCAATGCCCAGGTGGTGCCGGACTGGAGCGGTTATGGGGCGGCCCAAGGGTCGCTGTTCCAGAACCTGTTCCGGATTCCGGGTTATTTTATCCGGTTTGTGTTAAAATCCCTGGCGTCAGTGGTGACCGGACAGGAACTGGCCAAATCCCTGTGGAGTACGAATCTGCCATATCTGGCGGTCGGTATCTTTGTGGCGGCGGCTTATCTTCTGGCGCTGTACCTGCAGTTTTCCAGGAAGCTGTATGAGACCACGGTATTTCCACTGGTGATGCTGGTGTCCGGAGCCTTGAACCATGCACTGATCCTGCTTTCCAGGTGGAGTTTTCTGGTGGAGGACTACGGCATGAGTTCCCGGTATGCCCTGCAGTTCCAGGTTGGCGTGGTGGGAATTCTGCTGACGTTGGCGCTGTGCTGGAAGGAATGCCAGAAAGCAGGAAGGCAGGTGATCTGGCGTGGTGCTGCAGTTCTTGTAACCGCCATCTTCCTTCTCGGTAACATCACTACCACCCGCAAAGAGCTGCAGACAGCTCCCTATCGAAAAGAATTATGTGTAAAACGGGCAGAAACCGCCCTTGATTTTGAAAATAAAACGGATGATGAGCTGCGGGCGGAGTTTGAATTCCGCACCAGCTGGGACCAGAGCGGCGCTATGGTGCGCAGCGCCCTGACCATTCTGAAAGAAAACCATTGGAATGTATTCCATCAGTAACGGAGGAAAAAGAATGAAGGTTGTACTGCTGGCCGGAGGCCTTGGAACAAGAATTAGTGAAGAAAGCCATTTAAAGCCGAAGCCCATGATCGAGATCGGAGGAAAGCCGATCCTGTGGCACATTATGAAATATTATTCCCAGTTCGGATTTCATGAGTTTGTGATCTGTCTGGGCTACAAACAGTATGTGGTGAAGGAGTTTTTTGCAGACTATTTCCTGCATACTTCCGATGTGACCTTTGATCTTGCCAACAACAAGATGGAAGTTCATAACAACTATTCCGAGCCATGGAAGGTGACTCTGGTGGATACCGGACTTTATACCATGACTGGCGGAAGAATCAAGAGAATCCAGGATTATATTGGAAATGAACCGTTTATGATGACTTATGGAGACGGCGTCTGCGATGTGGATTTGAACGCCCTGTTAAAGTTCCACAAAGAGCATGGCAGGATTGCAACTATGACCACAGTCAACATCGCCCAGATGAAGGGTGTGCTGGACATCACCCAGGATAATGTGGTGAAATCCTTCCGTGAGAAGGATGAGGCTGACGCAAGCCTGATCAACGGTGGATTTATGGTCTTAAATCCGGAGATTTTCAACTATCTGGAAGACGATACGACTGTATTTGAAAAAGAGCCACTTCAGAGACTGGCGGCAGAGGGACAGCTGATGAGCTTCCACCACAACGGTTTCTGGCAGTGTATGGATACCCAGAGAGAGATGAAGAAGTTGGAGGAGTTATGGCAGAGCGGCCACGCTCCGTGGAAGATCTGGGAGTAAAAATACGAGGAGAGATATCTATGGAAGTGTCAAGAAAAGACAGCTGGAGTGAACTTCAGGATTTCTATCGCGGCAAGCGGGTTCTTGTCACCGGGCACACTGGTTTTAAAGGAAGCTGGCTGGTGCGGATCCTGATGAATATGGGTGCCGATGTTACCGGATATGCTTTAAAAGGTCCTACGGATCCGTGTCTGTTTGACGTGGCGGGCCTGGAAGACCATATGGACAGCGTGGAAGGCGATGTGCGGGATCTGGCCCATTTAAAAGAAGTATTTGAACGGGTTCGGCCGGAGGTGGTGCTTCACTTGGCGGCACAGCCGATTGTGCGGGATTCCTATAAAGATCCGGTCTACACCTATGAGACGAATGTGATGGGAACGGTCAATGTGCTGGAATGTGTCCGCCTGACCCCATCGGTCCGCTCCTTCTTAAACGTGACCACGGATAAGGTCTACGAGAACAAAGAGTGGGAGTACGGTTACCGGGAAAATGATCCGTTAGACGGCTATGATCCTTATTCCAACAGCAAATCCTGCTCAGAGCTAGTGACCCACAGCTACCAGAAATCCTTCTTCCAGGACGGCAGATGTGCCATTTCCACTTCCCGTGCCGGTAATGTTATCGGTGGTGGTGATTTCGCCAACGACCGGATCATTCCGGACTGCATCCGTGCGGCGGCTGGCGGACGGGCCATCGTGGTGCGGAATCCATTTTCCACCAGACCGTATCAGCATGTATTAGAGCCGCTGGCGGTGTATCTGACCATTGCCATGTGCCAGTGGAAGGATGCGAAATATGCAGGCTATTATAATGTAGGCCCGGACGACCGGGACTGCGTCACCACCGGGGAACTGGCAGATTTATTCTGCAGCGCCTGGGGAGATAACCTTACCTGGGAGAACCACTATGACGGCGGTCCCCATGAAGCTAATTTCCTGAAATTAGATTGTTCCAGGATCAAAAGCGTCTTTGGCTGGAAACCTCGGATGTCTGTGAAAGAAGCCGTGGAATGGACCGTGGAATGGACAAAAGCCTATTTGGACGGCCAGGATATGCTTCAGGTGATGGATCAGCAGATCCAGGCATTCTGGAGTGAGAAATAAGAAGGAGTAAAAACCATGTTTGAACATAAAACAGAAGCGCAGGCAAGAGAAGAGATCTTAAACCTGGTGGCGGAATACTGCGACCGCTTCCACCAGAAGAAACCATACGAGGAGGGCGACCGGATCCCATACGCTTCCAGAGTCTATGATCATCAGGAGATGGTCAATCTGGTAGACAGTTCCCTGGAATTCTGGCTGACTTCCGGCCGTTACACCGTAGAATTTGAGAAGAAGCTGGCAGAATACCTTCATGTCCGCTATGCGGCGCTGGTAAACTCCGGTTCTTCTGCCAATCTGATCGCTTTCATGACCCTGACTTCCCCATTACTGGGCGAGAGAAGAGTCAAGAGAGGGGACGAGGTGATCACCGTGGCAGCCGGCTTCCCAACCACGGTAACTCCGGTGATCCAGTACGGGGCAGTTCCGGTATTTGTGGATGTGACCATCCCTCAGTATAACATCGATGTGGCAAGGTTAGAGGAGGCTTACTCTGAGAAGACCAAGGCTGTTATGATCGCCCATACTTTAGGCAATCCGTTTGATCTGGCGGCGGTAAAGGCTTTCTGTGACCGCCATGGCCTGTGGCTGGTGGAGGACAACTGTGATGCCTTAGGAACCCGCTACACGATGAATGGGGAAGAAAAATTCACCGGAACGGTTGGTGATATTGGAACCTCCAGCTTCTATCCGCCTCACCACATGACCATGGGAGAAGGCGGTGCGGTTTACACCGACAACCCGTTATTAAATAAGATCATCCGCTCCATGCGTGACTGGGGCCGTGACTGTGTCTGTGCTTCTGGACAGGATAACTTATGCGGACACCGCTTCGACCGCCAGTATGGAGAGCTTCCGCTGGGATATGATCACAAATATGTATATTCCCATTTCGGATATAATTTAAAAGCGACCGACCTGCAGGCGGCTATCGGCTGCGCCCAGATCGAGAAATTCCCATCCTTCGTAGAGAAGAGACGTCATAATTTCGAACGTCTGCACAAGGCGCTGGAGGGCTTAGAGGACCGCCTGATCTTACCGGAGGCAGCGCCCAATTCCCGCCCAAGCTGGTTTGGCTTCTTAATCACCTGTAAGGAAGGCACCGACCGCAACAAAGTGGTCCAGTACGTGGAATCCAGGGGTGTCCAGACCCGTATGTTATTTGCCGGCAACCTGATCAAACACCCATGCTTCGATGAGATGCGGGCAGAAGGCAAGGGATACCGGGTTGTTGGTGACCTGACCAATACCGACCGGATCATGCGCGATACCTTCTGGGTCGGTGTTTACCCAGGTATGAATGATGAAATGATCGATTACATGGCAAAGACCATCCGGGAGGCGCTTGATGAGCAGTAAAACTTACGATCTGTCGGCTGTTCACGGAGCAGATCTGGCGATTCTAAAGGAAATTGACCGGATCTGCCGAAAGCACAAGATCCAGTATCTGATGGACGCAGGGACCCTTTTAGGGGCTGTCCGCCACAAGGGATTTATCCCATGGGACGATGACGCAGATGTAGCATTTACCAGAGAAAACTATGAAAAATTCAAAACGGTGGTCCGGGACGAGCTTCCAGAGGGCATGGAATTTCTGGAGCCGGATCAGATGCAGGGGGGAAAAGCATTTTTCGATTTCACCCCAAGAATCCTCTATTTAAACAGTAAAACCCATGAGGATGGACCGGAGATGGACTTTTACGACGGCAAACTGAACCATATCTATGTGGATCTGTTTATCCAGGACCGTCTTCCGGACAATAAGCTGGCAGCGGGCTGGACGAAGTTTGTGCAGACGGTGATCTACGGTTTGGCCATGGGACACCGTTATCATCTGGATTACTCCAAGTACAGCCCAGTCAATAAGCTCTGTGTGGGCGCTTTGGCGCTCATTGGCAAGTGTATCCCTATGAACCTGATCCGGAAAATGCAGCATGCCGTGGCGGTGAAGGACCGGAACAGGGACACAGACCAGTATTATTACAGCAACTATGCGCCGGATTATTTTTACGTCACGGTGCGCCGTCACTGGGTAGACCAGGTGGTGGATCTGCCATTTGAGAATATGAAGCTGATGGCGCCGGCCGGCTGGCATCAGATCCTGGCATGGCTCTACGGCGATTACATGACCCCGCCTCCAGAAGATAAGCAGGTTCCTACCCACTCCAGCATGGAGATTGAAGTTTATGAAGATGTCAGCTTACGCTGACTGTAAAAATTCGTTTACCATGAAGGAGAGGACTATGGGAAATACAAAAGAAAAAGAATGGCTTTCCGTAGTTCTTCTGACCATAGCAGTGTTGGGAGCCCTGTTTTTTTCCATTGACTGGCTGTTTTTTCATGGGATTCTTGGTGCGTGTATCCGCCTGTCAGAGACCCATGAGATGGCGCTGGAACTGATGATCCTTGGGATGATCATCTTTTTTCTTCTGACTTTTACACCGGGGAAATGGAAAAACGGTGGATTACTTTTGTTTTTTAGCGGATTTTTGTGGATACACCGGATACTGATCCCGATTCTGGTATCCGGGTGTTATCTGGCGGTGATCTGTCTCATCGGAATGAACATCGGCAGAGAGAAACTGGGGCTGCTCCGGAATTTTCTGAAGGGAAGCGCGGTGGTGATCACGTTGTTCTGTGTCATGTCTGCAGTGGGAATTGGAAGTATCCCGTGGTTGTCCGCAGCAGTGCTGGCGGCGGGCGGCGTGGCGGCGATCCGGTGCTGGCGAGGAAAATGGGTGTGGAGTGCCAGAGTGTTGCTAAAGCGACCCGCCGCAGGCGGAGAATCCTGCGAGCAGGATTCTTTTTTAAGAGATACCAGCCAAAATCAGATAGTTCGGAATCTTGGCCTTACGTTTGTTCTCTTGATTCTTGCCCTTCAGGCGGGCCGGATGAACGGGGCCATTGATTTTGACAGCCTGTGGTACGGCGTGCGCGGCAGCAAGATCCTGGATATGGGAAAGGGAATTTACGAAAATCCCGGCATGATCGGTATCGTTTATACCTACTCGAAGGGATTGGAGACCTTAACGCTTCCATTATCCGTGCTTCCGTCCTTCAGTTTCCAGATCTCGTTTAACTGGTGGCTGCTGATCCTGACCCTGTATGGTGTATACAGAACTGCCAGCCACATGATGAGCCTGAAAATGGCTGGATATCTGACAGTATTTTTGAGCGCTGTTCCGGCGATCACCAATATGTCCATTACGGCGAAAACAGATATCATTACCCTGTTATTCCAGGTGCTGATGATCGAAGAACTGATCCGCTCCCGAAAGGGAGAAGTGGGGGCTTTGGGATATGCAACAGGGGCATTCCTTCTTTCCTGGACCATGAAGCCCACGGCGCTGCTGTTTTCCAGCGCGGTGTTTGGCATGGGAGTTCTGGGAAATCTGGGATTATGGCAGCAGAGATGGAGAATAGCGGGTGGATGGCGGCTCAAAACGGAGAATTTCACCGAAAACAGAGATGGCGTGATCTGTGTGGCACTTGCCCTGGCGGCTCTTATGGGTATCTGGGCCAGAACACTTCTGATCACAGGAATTCCGGTTACCTCTGTCTTTTCTTCCATCTTTACCCGGATGGGATTTACCCTGAAATACCCATTCAGCGTCCAGACCATTCCTAATGCGGGAGAATCCTTAGGGCTGACGGCGTGGTTAAGCGAGGGCATGAAAAGACTGCTGGAACTGCTATTTGCCCCCACATCGGGCGAGATGCTTCATGTATTTGTAGCCTGGGGAGCCCTGAGCCTGTGGTTTGTGATCGCCCTGTTGTGTGTGCTGAAGCTCCAGGGAATATCAGGACAATCCCACAGGTACTTTTTCTGGATTTTGCTTCCATTTACCGCAGGGAATCTTTTAAGTCTATTGATGCTGACCCAGGTAGACGGCAACTATTTTGAACTGCTCTACGTCCTATGGGGCATCTGGGGTTTTGCAGCATTGGACCAGTTAAAGCCGGGCCGCTTAAAGAAAACTGCTTATGGGATGGCAGTCGTGGTTATCTGCTATGGCGGTCTGATCACAGGTCTCACCAACTGGAGCCAGAGTGGCTGTCAGGGCTTGTTTCCGGCAAAAATGATCCATAGAGGCTACTACGATCATGAGCTGGCGGCCAGGGATCGTTTTGCGGCAGAAGGAAAAGAAAAAATCTGGAATCTTCTGGAGACGGACAGCCGAGCCAGAGTGATCGCCATAGGAAGACACACCGAGTCCTTATATCTGCCATGCTGTGTCCAGACATACGAGGACGTAACCGGAAGCCAGGGAAATGTGATGTTGGTGAAGACCATGGACAATTTTGTGGAGTTTCTGGATTATGCAAAGACCGATTACATCTATATCGAAGCCGGATATATGGCAGAAGGGGAGCGGACAGACACATTGACCTGTGACCTGGTGGAATATGGAATCTTAACACCGGTGTGTTATGAAAATGGCAATGTTCTGGCCCGTGTGGATGTTCACGGAGAAAAGACAGAAGGATCGGAAGAGAAGCTTGTAGAATTCAAACAAAATCGTCGGTTACAGGAACCGTGATTATAATCGCAGACAGACAACTAGTAGGAAAGGGAAACCATGAGACGTTTATTATCAGTAGTAGTATCGGTATATAACGAGGAGGAGGCGCTGGCGCAGTTCTACCAGGTGACGGAAGGGATCTTAAACACCATTTCCTGGGATTACGAACTGGTGTTTGTTAATGATGGGAGCAGGGACCAGAGCCTTTCCATTTTAAACCATTTAGCGGATAGTAACCCGAAGGTCAAGGTGGTCAGCTTCTCACGGAACTTCGGCCATGAGGCGGCCATGATCGCGGGAATCGATTATAGCCAGGGCGATGGCATCATCTGCATGGATGCGGATCTGCAGCATCCACCAGCCTGTATTCCGGAGATCATCCGACGCTTTGAGGACGGATACGAAGTGATCAATATGGTGCGGACGAAAAATGAATCCGCCGGATGGTTTAAGAATATGGCATCGTCAGCATTTTATAAGCTGATCAATGCCCTGTCGGATGTGAAGTTCGAGAGCAATGCATCGGATTTCTTTGCCATCAGCCGGAATGTGGCAGCCGTATTAAAGGAAAACTACCGGGAAAAGGTCCGCTTTTTAAGGGGATATGTCCAGAATGTAGGATTTCCGAAAACAACGATTGAATATGAAGCGAGAGCAAGGGTGGCAGGAGAGAGCAAGTACAGCATCCGGAAACTGTTTCAATTTTCTGTGAATACCATCGTCTGCTTTTCCAATCTGCCGTTGAAGCTGGGAATCTTTGCAGGGATTTTTGCAGGATTTTTAGGACTTGTGGTACTGGTCTATACGCTGTTTACCAGAAGTGGTGCACCCAGCGGTTATGCAACGATCGTTATCCTGAATTGTTTTATGTTTGCGTTCCTGTTTCTGATCGTTGGCATTATTGGTGAATATATCTCGATTTTATTTACAGAATTGAAAGACAGACCGATTTATATTGTGCAGAATACCAGAAATTTAGGGGAAAATATAAAAAATTCATAAAAAGATAACATATCGCCCTTAAGCTGTCCTGATTTAGGATACACTGTCTTCGAGTAAGGAGATGGTTAAATTATGAAAATTTGTGAAGCAACAACGCTTCGGATCCAAGAACTTCGCAAAGAAAAAAGAATGACCGTTTATTCCCTGATCTACCAGAGTGGAATGCCAGCTTCTACTGTGAAAAGTATTCTCAGTGGAAAAAGTAAAAATCCGGGGATTGTAAATATTGAAAAGATCGCTGAAGGGTTAGGGGTGACGATCCGGGAATTTTATGATTCAGAAATATTTGATAATCTTGATCCAGAAGACTAAAAACAATGATTGACAAAATTCTTTTTCTAACACAGAATAAAAGCAGCAGGAATATGCTGTAATGATCAGAAAAGGAAACAAGGCATTACAGGAAGGATAACCTGTAGTGCCTTTTTGTTTCATAGGAAATAGTAAAAATACGGAGGCTGGAAGTATGATCTTAATTAAAGGCGGCCGGGTGATCGACCCGGAGAAGAAAAAAGAATGGAAAGCAGATGTGGCTCTGGACGGGCAGAAGATTGCTGCGATCGGTGAAATTGAGGATGATGGTACTTATGAGCAGGTGATAGACGCACAAGGGCTGGTGGTGGCTCCAGGACTGGTGGACGTCCATGTGCATTTCCGTGATCCGGGACTGACCTACAAAGAGGACATTCAGACTGGGGCGAAGGCTTCAGCGGCAGGTGGCTTCACCACGGTTGTCTGCATGGCAAACACTAAACCTCCGGTGGATAATGTGGAGACTCTTCAGCACGTGATCGCAGAAGGCAAAAAGACCGGAATCCATGTGCTGGCAGATGCAACCGTATCCGTAGGAATGAAAGGCGAGACGCTGGTGGATATGGACGCTTTAAGAGCAGCAGGAGCTGCAGGTTTTACCGATGACGGGATTCCGCTGATGGATGGCGCGCTGGTGAAGGCAGCCATGGAAAAGGCGAAAGAGTTAAATGTTCCATTAAGCTTTCACGAAGAAGATCCTCATTTTATCAAAAACAATGGCATCAACCATGGAAAGGTATCTGACCAGCTTGGAATCTACGGTTCCCCGGCTCTGGCAGAGGATTCCCTGGCGGCCAGAGACTGCATGATCGCTCTTCATACTGGAGCAACGGTAAATATCCAGCATATCAGTTCCCGGTATTCTGTGGAGGCAGTCCGTCTGGCGAAACAATTAGGTGCTGATGTGTGGGCAGAGGTGACCCCTCATCATTTCACCTTGACAGAGGACGCAGTTTTGACATATGGAACCCTGGCGAAGATGAACCCGCCGTTAAGAACGGAAGAAGACCGTCAGGCCCTGATCGCAGCTTTGAAGGATGGCACTATCGATATGATCGCCACAGATCATGCGCCACATGCAGCAGAGGAAAAGGCAAAACCATTGACAGAAGCTCCAAGCGGCATCACAGGAATCGAGACCTCCCTGGCATTAGCCATTACGAATCTGGTAAAACCTGGGCATCTGACACTGCCGGAGCTGATGGAGAAGATGAGTCTGAATCCGGCCAGATTGTATCGGTTAGACTGCGGACGGATGGTAGAGGGCGCTCCGGCAGACCTGGTGATCTTTGATCCGGATGAGGAGTGGGTAGTGGAACATTTCTATTCCAAGGCATCGAATTCCCCATTTAAGGGCTGGAAGCTGACCGGTAAGGTGAAAAAGACCATCTGTGATGGACGGGTTGTATACGAAGATTAAAAAAAGATGTACGTTTGTCCAAAAAGTGGTATACTGTACATAGCAGTAAAATTTTTAGCAGATAAAAGGAGAGTAAACACATGAAAGATCAGAATTGCGCATATTGTATGCAGGGTGATTTAGTTGCTAAATTTGCTTATCCGATCTGCCAGATGAAGACAGGTTATCTGTATCTGTTCAAAGAGCAGAGCAAGAGAGGCCGTGTGATTCTGGCATACAAAGATCATGTCAGTGAGATGATCGATATCAGTGATGAGGATCGCAATGCATTTTTCGCAGAGGTTGCACAGGTTGCCAGAGCGGTTCACAAAGTATTTAACCCGTCAAAAGTAAACTACGGCGCATACGGCGATACTGGCTGCCATCTGCATATGCACATCGTTCCAAAATACAAAGATGGCGATGAGTGGGGCGGTACTTTCCAGATGAACCCAGACAAAGTATACTTAACTGACGAAGAGTATGAGGCTATGGCAGAGCAGATCCGCCGGGCCCTGTAAGACAGAGTCAGATTTTAATCCCCCTGTTGCCGTTCGCACAACGCATAAATGATAACAGGGAGCCGTGTATTTTCCATGTTTTTATTTGGAAAGTGCTTGCAAAATAGGGATTTTCATGTACAATATATATGGCATAAAAGATGGGGCCCATAAAAAGGACCCCATTTTCTATGGTTATGGTAGCAATGGAACAACTGGTTTTGTGAGAAAGGATAGAAAGAATGATTAGTGCAAATAATGTGACTCTGCGAGTAGGAAAAAAGGCATTGTTTGAGGATGTGAATATCAAATTCACCGAGGGAAACTGTTATGGACTGATCGGTGCCAACGGCGCTGGAAAGTCTACTTTTTTAAAGATCTTATCCGGACAGCTGGAACCGACCAATGGTGATGTGGTGATCACACCAGGTCAGCGTCTGTCCTTTTTACAGCAGGATCATTTTAAATATGACGAATATCAGGTATTAGACACCGTTATCATGGGCAACAAGCGCCTGTATGAGGTGATGAAAGAGAAAGACGCCATCTACATGAAGGAAGATTTCTCTGATGAGGACGGTATCCGCGCAGCTGACTTAGAGGCAGAATTTGCGGAAATGAACGGCTGGGAAGCAGAGTCTGACGCAGCCAACTTATTAAATGGTCTGGGCGTTGATACGGAGTATCATTACAGTCTGATGAAGGATTTAACCGGTGCTTTGAAGGTTAAGGTTCTGTTGGCACAGGCGCTGTTTGGCAACCCTGACATCCTGCTTCTGGATGAGCCTACCAACCATTTAGACTTAGACGCCATTGCATGGTTAGAGGAGTTCCTGATCAACTTTGAGAATACGGTTATTGTAGTATCCCATGACCGTTATTTCTTAAACAAAGTTTGTACCCATACTGCAGACATCGACTACGGCAAGATCCAGTTATACGCAGGAAACTACGATTTCTGGTACGAGTCCAGCCAGCTGATGGTGAAACAGATGAAGGAAGCAAACCGCAAGAAAGAGGAGAAGATCAAGGAGTTACAGGAGTTTATCCAGAGATTCTCCGCCAACGCATCCAAATCCAAGCAGGCAACCTCCAGAAAGAGAGCACTGGAGAAGATTGAGCTGGATGACATCCGTCCTTCCAGCCGTAAGTACCCGTATATCGATTTCCGTCCAGCACGTGAGATTGGTAATGAGGTTCTGACCGTTGAGAATTTAACTAAGACCATCGACGGCGTAAAGGTACTGGATCACATTTCCTTTATCTTAAACCGTGAAGATAAAGTAGCTTTGGTTGGCCCGAATGAGCAGGCAAAGACTGTATTATTCAAAATTCTGGCAGGTGAGATGGAACCGGACGAGGGAAGCTACAAGTGGGGTCTGACCACATCCCAGTCTTATTTCCCGAAGGACAATTCTGCGGAGTTTAACAACGATGACACGATCGTAGACTGGCTGACCCAGTATTCCCCGGAGAAGGATGTGACTTACGTCCGCGGCTTCCTTGGAAGAATGTTATTTGCCGGTGAGGACGGCGTAAAGAAAGTGAAGGTCCTTTCCGGTGGAGAGAAAGTGCGTTGTATGCTTTCCAAGCTGATGATCTCCGGCGCTAACGTGCTGATGTTAGATGAGCCGACTGACCATTTGGATATGGAGTCCATCACTGCTCTGAACAATGGTCTTATCAAGTTCCCGGGCGTGCTGATCTTCTCTTCCCGTGATCATCAGATCGTACAGACCACTGCAAACCGTATCATGGAGATCGTTAACGGTCAGCTGATTGATAAGATCACGACCTACGACGAATACTTAGAGAGCGATGAGATGGCTCGTAAGAGACAGGTATTCACCGTTGTGGACGATGAGAACGCAGAGGGTGAAGACGCTGAGTAATCATTTATTCAATGGAATTATGACTGGATTGCTGTAATCCGGACCGATAAGCTGTAGGGGCTTGCCCCTGCAGCTTTTTAAATGTCCGGGTAAAATAGTTGGCGTCGGAAAAGCCGCACTGGAAAGCAATCTCCTGGATGGGAAGAGCCGTAGTATTTAATAGTATCAGGGCCTGGTGGATCCGGGTGTGGTTGATATAATCGGTTAAGGTCATCTGCACTTCTTTGCGGAACTGTGCGGACAGATGGGTGCTGCTGACACTGCACATGGTGGCCATCTGGCTTAAAGACAGATCCTCAGCATAGTGGAAATCAATGTGATTTAAGCAGGTGCGAACCAGGGGAGACACGTTTTGGCGGGAATAGTTCTGTACCAGAAGGCAGTAGCGGCGCACAATGGTCAGACCAAAGGCATCCAGATCATGTAAGGTATTCATGGATTCAATCTGGATGGCGATCTGGGTGGAGAGCCGGTCGATATGAAGTGGATGGACGCCTCCGGCCTGTGCCGCTTTTCGCAGTAAGGTATTTAAAATGATCATCATGTTCTGGCTGTTACGCACCAGATCGTCAGTCCTGGGGACCAGATGGTGTTTGCGGAAGCGACGCTGGTATTCCAGGGCATTTTTGGTATCACCGACGGATACCGCATTCATCAACAGCTCTTCTAAAGCATAGCGCTCTTCAATGGGAGAGCGTGAAACAGATTCAAAGTTCAAGTTCAGAGCCTCCTTTATAAGCATATAATTTCATATTAATCTTATGATACAATAAAATTGTGCTAAAAACAAGGAAGATTGTCATAGGTGAAAATAGGAAAAACAGGTATACTTATGGCATGAAGGAGGACGGAAGATGAAGAGTCTGGATGAATTTGTCAAAAAGAAGAGATATCTGATCTGCGTGGACTCAGATGGCTGCGCCATGGACACCATGGATGTGAAGCATATCCGCTGTTTTGGCCCCTGTATGGTGAAAGAATGGGGACTGGAGGAATGGCAGGATCAGGTACTTAAGCGTTGGAATGAGATCAACCTGTATTCTATGACCAGAGGAATCAACCGGTTCCTGGCATTGGCACAGGCGTTGACCGAAGTAGATAAAAATCTGAAAAAAATTGATGGGATCGAGAAGCTGGTTCAGTGGTCGGAGACAGCAGATGAGTTGTCCAACAGCTCCGTAAAAGCGGTTTTTGAGCAGAGCGGAGAGCAGATCTTCCTGAAAGCCTATGACTGGTCTGTGGCAGTGAACCAGGCAATCGGACAGCTTCCGGAAGAGCTGAAGCTGCCATTTGCAGGAGTAAAAGAAGGACTGGCAGCAGCCCATCAGGAGGCAGATGTTGCGATTGTATCTTCTGCCAATTTGGACGCTGTATTAGAAGAATGGAACCGCCACAAGCTGATGGACAGCGTAGATGTGTGCCTGACCCAGAACGTGGGAAGCAAGGCCAGCTGTATTGGAAAGATGTTAGGCTATGGCTATGAGAAGAACCATGTGCTGATGATCGGCGATGCGCCGGGGGATTTAAAGGCGGCTCAGAAAAATGAGGTTCTTTATTATCCGATTTTAGTAAAGCATGAAAAAGAGTCCTGGCAGCGGTTTGTCATGGAGGCGCTTCCGAAGTTTTTAGAGGGGACATACGAGGGGGCTTATGCCGAAGAACAGATCCAGGAGTTTAAAGAGAACTTATCGTAAGGAGAAATTTCAAAGAAAAGGAGAAGGCAGCTATGGTAGATTTGAGAAAGAAACCGTATTATTTATCGGAAGAGCAGGTTCAGTGGGTGGAAGACACGATCAATTCCATGACCATCGAGGAGAAGATCGGCCAGTTGTTCGTCAATATGGTAACCGACCGTTCTCCAGAGGCATTAAAAGAGGTTGTTGACACTTATCATCCGGGTGCCATCCGTTACCAGAACGCTCCGGCAGATGTGCTTTATGATCAGAACAAGACCTTACAGGAGGCGTCCAGAATCCCGTTGTTGATCGCTTCCAATTGTGAACAGGGCGGTAACGGAGGTGTCGGCGGCGGCACTCCGATCGCATGCGGCGCAGCCATCGCTTCCACTGGAGATGAAGAGAATGCGTATCTGATGGCAAAGGTCGGCGCGGCAGAGAGCTGGGCAGTAGGCTGTAACTGGAACTTCGCCCCGATCGTAGACTTAACCTATAACTGGAGGAATACCATTGTCCAGATCCGTGCATTTAATAACGTTCCGGACGATGTAATCCGTTATTCCAAGGCATTTTTCAAGGGAACCAAGACACGGGAGATGGCTACCTGCATGAAACATTTCCCTGGTGATGGAACGGAGGAAAATGATCAGCATCTGATCATGGGCGTTAATGAGATGTCCTGTGAAGAGTGGGATCAGACTTACGGAAAGGTATACAAAGCTCTGATCGATGAGGGTGTTATGACCGTTATGGCAGGCCATATTGCTCTGCCTGCATATTCCAGAAAATTAAGACCTGGCATCAAGGATGTGGATATCCGTCCGGCAACTCTGGCTCCAGAGCTGATCACCGACCTGTTAAAAGGCCAGTTAGGCTTTAACGGACTGGTAGTGACCGACGCGTCCCATATGATCGGTATGTTTGGCGCGACTGTTCCGAGAAGTGAGCAGGTGCCGGGCGCCATTGCAGCAGGCTGTGATATGTTCCTGTTCTTCAATGACCGGGAAGAGGATTTTGGCTACATGATGGAAGGCTATAAGAACGGAACCATCACCGAGGAGCGTTTAAATGATGCCCTGCACCGTATTTTAGGCTTAAAGGCAGCGTTGAATCTCCATATCCACAAGAAAGAAGGAACTCTGATGCCTCCGAAGGAGGGATTATCCGTTGTTGGATGTCCAGAGCATCATCAGATCGCAGCTCAGATCGCAGACCAGTATGTGACTCTGGTAAAAGACCGTGAGAATTACCTTCCGATGACTCCTGAGAAATACAAACGCATCAAGCTGGTATTTATCGGTGGCGAAGGCAGAGTTATCGCTGGCCAGTTATTAAAGGGCAACGATGAGGCGATCAAGGCAGATGTGATCCATCAGCTGGAAGAGGCCGGATTTGAGGTTGACGCAGAAGAACCGGTTCTGAAGGGCAAGATGGAAGAGTTCAAGAAGCGGTTTGACGCGGTGCTGCTGATCCTCAGCGTGGAAGGCTTTGCCCAGTATAACGTGATGCGTGTGAAATGGAATCTGCCGATCAAGCAGCCATGGTACATGAGTGAGGTACCTACCATTGTTGCTTCCCTGACTTATCCGAATATGCTGATCGATGTGCCGATGGCAAGATGTTACGCAAATGCTTACATGAACCATCCGGAGGCAGTCCATGCGCTGATCGAGAAGCTGATGGGCAGATCCGAATTCAAGGGAGCTTATAATGATAATGTATTCTGCGGACGCTGGGAGACCAGATTTTAAGTACGGGAAATTTCAGATTCCAGAAGTGAAAGAGCAGAGTCTTCACAATTACTCTGAAATTGGAAGAGCAGGGGATAAGTTTTCGTTCTGAAAATCTTATTCCCCGCATACAATAGAATAAAAAGCAACCAGGACTCGCTATGAGACGAGAAGAATGGTATTGGGCAATCTGGCTGTGGGGCCTGATTGCCCTTTTTATTTCAGTGGATGTGTATGACAATTTCGGCGGCGGGGCGGCTTTGCGGGCGGAAAGAAGTGTGGCAGCAGGGGGCGGTGCGGTGCTGGAAGGAACATCAGAGCCTGATCTGGTGGAAGCTGCGCTGCCTGGGCAAAAGTCCGGAATCAGACAGGAAGCTGCCGCGACATTGGAAGGATCACGGAAAGAGATTGCCTTGACTTTCGATGATGGTCCCCATCCTGTTTATACGAAACTTCTCTTAGACGGACTCCGGGAACGAGGCGTTAAGGCCACATTTTTCCTGATCGGCCAGAACCTGGACGGTAACGAGAAGCTGGTGCGCCAGATGAAGGAGGATGGCCATCTGATCGGAAATCACAGCCAGAAGCATATGCAGCTGACTGCAGAAGCCGTGAAGGATGCCTGCAGCCAGATCCAATGGACCAATGAAAAAATCCAGGCGATCACCGGAGAAAGTCCGCAGTACATCCGCCCGCCTTATGGTTCCTGGAGCGAGGAACTGGAATGTGTGGTGCCTATGACGGTGATTTTGTGGGACATTGATCCACTGGACTGGAAGGTGCAGGATACCAGGCAGATCGTGGATCATGTGGTAAAGCGGGTTCAGGATGGAAATATCATTTTATTGCACGATTCTTATGAGACATCTGTGGAGGCGGCACTGGAAATCATTGACACCTTATCCGCAAATGGCTATAATTTTGTTACAGCAGATGAACTGGTGATCGAATGAAGGATGAGAGATTATGGATTTATTTGATTATATGAGAACCAACACTATGAAACAGGAATCCCCGTTAGCCTCCCGTATGCGGCCGGAGACTCTGGATCAGGTAGTAGGTCAGAAACATATCGTAGGGCCCGGGACCCTGCTTTACCGGGCGATTAAGGCCGACCAGCTGGGCTCCATCATTTTCTATGGCCCGCCAGGAACCGGCAAGACCACTCTGGCGAAAGTGATCGCCCATACCACCAAGGCGGAATTCTGCCAGATCAACGCCACCGTAGCAGGTAAAAAGGATATGGAAGAGGTGGTTCAGAAAGCCAAGGATACTTTGGGGATGTATGGGAGACGGACGATCCTTTTTGTAGATGAGATCCACCGTTTTAATAAGAGCCAGCAGGATTATCTGTTACCGTTCGTGGAGGATGGAACCCTGATCCTGATCGGCGCCACCACGGAAAATCCTTATTTTGAGGTGAATGGGGCGCTTCTTTCCCGTTCCCGCATTTTTGAGTTAAAGGCCCTGGAAAAAGAGGATATCCTGGAGCTGCTTCACCGGGCTGTGACCGATGTGGAAAAGGGCATGGGAAGTTATCGGGCAGTTCTGGATGAGGATGCGGCTGATTTTCTGGCAGATGTGGCCAATGGGGACGCCAGGGCGGCGTTAAATGCCCTGGAACTGGGTGTTCTGACTACACCAAGAGCTGAGGACGGCAAGATCCATATCGATCTGGAGGTGGCCCAGGAGTGTATCCAGAAGCGGGCAGTCCGCTATGATAAGGACGGCGATAATCACTATGATACCATTTCGGCTTTTATTAAAAGCATGCGGGGGTCTGATCCGGACGCAGCGGTTTACTATCTGGGCCGGATGCTCTACGCAGGAGAAGATATCAAATTTATTGCCAGAAGAATCATGATCCACGCGGCAGAGGATGTAGGCATGGCAGATCCCCAGGCGTTAAATGTAGCAGTCAGCGCTGCTCAGGCAGTGGAGCGGATCGGTATGCCGGAAGCGCGGATCATATTGGCTGAGGCAGTGATCTATATAGCCTCAGCACCGAAGAGCAATTCCGTGATATCGGCCATTGACCAGGCTATGGAGGCAGTCCGCACAGAGAAGACCAGGCCGGTTCCGGTCCACCTTAAGGACACGCACTATAAGGGGGCAGAGAAGCTTGGACATGGCGCCGGATACCTGTATCCCCATGATTTCCCGGGGCATTACGTGAAACAGCAGTATCTCCCGGATGGGATGGAAGGAAGGACATTCTATCATCCGTCCGATGAAGGATTTGAAAAGGAAGTCAAAAACATCTTTTCAACGAGAAAAAAATAGTCTATAATAAAAATAACTATGAAAGTACCGTGTACGTGAGTATAGTTTAAAGGCGGCGTTCACGCCGCCTGGTATCTGATCTTCTGGATTATTCACAGGAAATCCCAAGACATATTTTTTAGATAAAAAGATCCAGTATTGTTATGGACAGGTTTGGACAGGCTGGAAGAATGGAAAAAGAAAAAGGAGAAGCATATGCGTGAAAAACTGCAGACATTACCGTTAACACAGTTAAAAGAGATTGCGAAATCCCAGGGCATGAAGGGTGTCAGTGGAATGAAAAAAAGCGATCTTATCGATCTTTTATGCCAGAAAGCAGAAGAAAGCCAGGGAGAGACAGGCGTGACTGAGACACCGGCCCGTACCGAGAGCCAGAGCCGCACCGAAGGTCAGAACCGTACTGAAAGTCAGAACCGTACCGAGAGCCAGAACCGTACTGAAAGTCAGAACCGTACCGAGAGCCAGAGCCGTACTGAAGATCAGAACCGTACTGAGAACCAGAGCCGTACTGAAAATCAGCCACGTTCTGAAGGCCAGATGCGTCCATATAACCAGTACCGTCAGAATAATTACCAGTACCGCCAGAACAGAACTTATGGCCAGTATAACCGTAATGACAGCCGTACCGATAACCGTTCGGACCGTAACGACAGCCGCACGGATAACCGTTCGGACCGTACCGATAGCCGCGCAGACAGCCGCACGGATAACCGTTCAGACCGTACCGATAACCGCACCGATTATCGTCAGGACAGAGCTGCGGGGACCATAGAACAGAATCTGTCTGCCCAGTCATCTGCCCAGCAGAGCATCCAGAACCCGTCAAACAGCTATTCTGAACGTACAGAACGCACATACCAGACGAATCCGGCTCCGATTGAACCGCTTCCACAGGAACCTGCGGATTTGGACAGCGGCATTGAAGCGAACGGTATCTTAGAGGTTATGCCAGACGGTTTTGGATTTATCCGCTGTGAGAACTTCCTCCCGGGTGAGAATGATGTTTATGTGGCGCCATCCCAGATCCGTCGTTTTAATTTAAAGACTGGTGATGTGATCGTGGGAAGCCGCAGAATTAAGACTGCCCAGGAGAAATTCGCAGCACTTCTGTATATTAAGACGGTGAATGGTTATCCGCTGTCTTCTCTGGAGCACAGACCGAATTTCGAGGATCTGACCCCGATCTTCCCAAATCAGAGACTTCATATGGAAACTCCTGGAAGAGCCAATTCTATTGCCATGCGTGTGCTGGATCTGTTAGCTCCGATCGGTAAAGGACAGAGAGGTATGATCGTGTCCCCGCCAAAAGCAGGTAAGACCACCCTGTTAAAACAGGTAGCCCAGGCGATTACCACCAATCATCCGGATATGCATCTGATCATCCTGCTGATCGATGAACGTCCGGAGGAGGTTACGGATATTAAGGAATCGGTTGTGGGAGATCAAGTAGAAGTCATCTATTCTACCTTCGATGAACTGCCAGAACGCCATAAGCGGGTATCTGAGATGGTTGTGGAACGTGCCCGCCGTCTGGTAGAGCATGGCCGGGACGTCATCATTTTATTAGACAGCATTACCCGTCTGGCAAGGGCATATAATATCGTGGTTCCGCCAAGCGGACGTACTCTATCCGGTGGTATGGACCCGGCGGCGCTTCATATGCCGAAGCGTTTCTTTGGAGCAGCCCGCAATATGCGTGAGGGCGGCAGCTTAACCATTCTCGCAACAGCCCTGGTCAATACCGGAAGCCGTATGGATGATGTGGTCTACGAGGAGTTTAAGGGAACCGGCAACATGGAACTGGTACTTGACCGTAAATTATCTGAAAAACGCATCTTCCCGGCTATCGATATTTTGAAATCCGGTACCCGTAATGATCAGCTGCTTTTAACACCAGAGGAGCAGGAATGTGTGGACAGTATCCGCAAAGCGACCAACAGCTTAAAGCCGGAAGACTCGGTAGAACAGGTATTAAATCTGTTTGCACGTACCAGAACCAACAAAGAATTCATTGAAATTGCGAAAAAAACACGTTTTTCTTAATTTTTTCGCTTGCATTACCATTGATCCTATGCTATACTATGTAGGCTGCTTATTATGATAAAAAGTGGCTTTCTAGTCACAATTAATAGAAAATAACTTGAGAGGTGAAAATCATGAGAGAAGGAATCCATCCAGCATACTATCAGGCAAAGGTTACCTGCAACTGCGGTAACGAGTTCGTAACAGGCTCTACAAAGCCAGAGATCCACGTTGAGGTTTGCTCCAAGTGCCATTCATTCTACACTGGCCAGCAGAAAGCTGCTGCAGCTCGTGGACGTATTGATAAGTTCAATCGTAAGTATGGCGTAAACGCTGGTAAATAAACAGAGTATGAGGAGAACAGGTTGAGTCTGTAGTGGAAACACACATACTCAGCCTTTTTTCTTGTGTCATAGGAAACTTCGTCCTATGACCCCAAAAACGCTCCGCTAAGGATCGCACTGCGGCGGAGTGGAAGAGTGTCGCTAAAGCGACCCGCCGCAGGCGGAGAATCCTGCAAGCAGGATTCTTTTTTATTTTATTTCAGTCGAGAAGACTCCTGCCTTTTCAGGTGGTGAGTCATAACGTTCGACTTGAAAACAGTTCAGTATCTTCATGGTTATATCACTTTTTTTCGAAAGGAGTAGATTCATGAAATATTCCGGAATCGGCGGTCAGGCCGTCATTGAAGGAATCATGATGAAGAACAAGGACGATTACGCCGTAGCAGTCCGCAAGCCGGATGGTCAGATCGAGGTTCAGACAGACCGCTACGTAAGCATGACGGAAAAGGTGAAATTTTTCTCCCTTCCATTTATCCGCGGTGTGTTCAGTTTTGCCGATTCCATGATCTTGGGCATGCGCGCCTTGACTTTTTCCACCAGTTTTTTCGAGGATGACGAGGATTCCAGTCCGAGCAGATTTGAACTGTGGCTGGATAAGGTTTTTGGCGAGAAACTGGAGAAAGTGCTGATGGCAGCAGTTATGGCATTTTCCGTGGTGGCGGCAGTGGGTATCTTTATGATCCTTCCGCTGGCATTAAGCAGTCTTTTAAGACCGTGGATCACGTCCGATACGCTGATGGCATTTTTAGAAGGCGTTCTTCGTCTGGCGATTTTCATTTTATACATCAAACTGGTTTCTAATATGGAAGATATCCGCCGTACCTTTATGTATCATGGCGCAGAACATAAATGCATCAACTGCATTGAGCACGGTATGGTGCTGAATGTGGAAAATGTCAGAAAAAGTTCCAAACAGCATAAACGCTGCGGAACCAGCTTTCTGATCATTGTGATGATGATCAGTATCCTGTTCTTTATGGTGATCCGTGTGGATGGGATTTTATTAAAGATTATAAGCCGGATCGTGCTGATCCCGGTGATTGCAGGTGTGTCCTATGAGTTTTTGCGTCTGGCTGGCAGAAGTGACAATCCGATCGTCAACTTTTTAAGCAAGCCGGGTCTGTGGATGCAGAATATGACGACCAAGGAGCCGGATGACTCCATGATTGAGGTGGGAATCGCTTCTGTAGAGGCGGTTTTTGACTGGAAGACCTATTTAAAAGAGACATTTCCGGACCAGTATCCGGAAGGCAGCTTATGACGGCGGCAGAGCTGATCGCCCAGGCGGCGAAACGGCTGTCTGATGCCGGAGTGCCGGAGCCGGAGCTGGATGCGAAGATATTATTTCTGGAAGCGTTCCACATGGATCAGGTGCATTTCCTTATGAACCGGATGCGGCCGCTGACAGAGGAACAGAGAGCGCAGCAGGAGACGTATGAGGTGATGATCGACCGGAGGAGTGCCCGTGTGCCGCTGCAGCAGATTCTGGGCAGCCAGGAATTTATGGGGCTGACCTTCCGCGTGACACCGGATGTGCTGATTCCGAGACAGGATACGGAGACTTTGGTGGAACAGGTACTGCACGAGCAGAAAGACCCGGATATCCGTCTGCTGGATCTGTGTACCGGATCCGGCTGTATTGCCATCAGCCTGGCAGTCATGGGCGGTTACCGGGATGTGACGGCAGCGGACTTATCGGAAGCAGCGCTGAAAGTAGCTGCGGAAAATGCGGATCATTTATTACAGGAACGCCGGAAAGAGGGATGCCGGTTTACCCTGCGCCGGGGAGATCTGTTCGAGGCTTTAAAACCAGGAGAAAGGTTCGATGTCTTAACCTCCAATCCGCCATATATCCCTACAGAGGTGGTTCGTGGACTGGAGCCGGAGGTAAAGGACCATGAGCCGTGGATGGCATTAGACGGTACAGAGGATGGGCTGGCATTTTACCGGAGAATTGCCCATGAAAGTAAAGCCTGGTTAAATCCAGGGGCTTGCATCTACCTTGAGATCGGTTATGATCAGGGGGAGGCAGTCAGCAGACTGTTAGAAGCGGCTGGATTTTGTAACATACAAGTGATCAAGGATCTGCCTGGTCTTGACCGGGTGGTGAGAGCAGAGATAAAAAAGTGAGCGGTTTCTGATCCTGCACAGTGGGAGAGATCGCGCCAGGAGTAGAAAGAATAATAGGAGGTTTCCATGTTTGATCGTTTAGATGACATTTTGATCCATTATGAAGAACTGATGCTGGAACTGAACAATCCTTCCGTTGCGGAAGATCAGAACCGTTTCCGCAAGCTGATGAAGGAGCAGGCAGATTTAGCTCCATTGGTAGACACATACAAAGAATACAAACAGGCAAAGCAGGACGAGCAGGACAGCTTAGCTTTACTGGAAGAAGAAAAAGACGAAGAGATGCGTGAATTAGCGAAGGAAGAACTTTCTGATGCGAAAAAACGCATTGAGGAGCTGGAGAACCAGTTAAAGATCCTTCTTTTGCCAAAGGACCCGAATGATGATAAGAACATCATCATGGAGATCCGCGCAGGCGCAGGCGGCGATGAGGCAGCTTTATTTGCGGCTGAGTTATACCGTATGTATGTGAACTATGCAGAGAGCCAGAGATGGAAAGTCGAGTTAGTCAGCGTCAATGAAAATGGAATCGGCGGTTTCAAGGAAGTGGTTGCCATGATCACAGGGAAAGGTGCTTATTCCAAGTTAAAATACGAGAGCGGCGTACACCGTGTACAGCGTGTGCCGGAAACTGAGAGCGGCGGACGTATCCATACTTCCACTGCAACGGTAGCCGTTATGCCGGAGGCAGAGGATGTAGATGTCCAGATCGATATGAAGGACTGCCGTATCGATGTGATGCGTGCATCCGGTAATGGTGGACAGTGTGTCAATACCACAGACTCCGCAGTACGTCTGACCCATATTCCGACTGGCATCGTGATCTACAGCCAGACCGAGAAATCCCAGTTACAGAACAAGGAGAAAGCTTTCCGCCTTCTGCGTTCCAAGTTATACGACATGGAGTTAGAAAGAAGACAGAATTCTGAGGCTGAGGAGAGAAGAAGCCAGATCGGTACCGGAGACCGTTCTGAGAAGATCCGTACCTACAACTTCCCACAGGGCCGTGTGACAGATCACCGGATCGGCCTGACCCTGTATAAGTTAGACAAGATTATGAACGGCGATATCCAGGAGATCATCGACGCCTGCATCGCGGCTGACCAGGCTGCCAAACTGGCGAAGATGAACGAGAACTAAAATCCACTACATCGGGGAATGCCGTGAAGGATAGATCTGCCGGTTGCGGGACCGGTGGATTTATACGTGTAATTATGAATGGATGGAATCGTTAACAAATGGTTAGCGATAATTGCAACAGGAGGGGGCATATGGAACAGTCAAAAGTGTATTTTACAACCTTCAAAGCAACAGAACACGAAAATCTGCTTCAGAAGCTGCATCGTCTGATGAAAACAGCCGGATTTGAGCAGATCGATTTTACAGACAAATACGCGGCTATCAAGATTCATTTTGGTGAGTACGGCAACCTTGCGTTCCTTCGGCCAAACTATGCAAAGGTCGTAGCAGATTATGTAAAAGAATTAGGTGGAAAGCCATTTTTAACAGACTGCAACACCTTGTATGTAGGAAGCCGTAAGAATGCCCTGGATCATTTAGACACTGCTTATGTCAATGGATTTTCTCCGCTGCAGACTGGCTGTCATGTGCTGATCGCTGATGGATTAAAGGGAACTGATGAAACCTTAGTTCCATTGAATGGCGAATATGTAAAAGAGGCGAAGATCGGTCATGCCATTATGGATGCTGACGTATTGATTTCCCTGACCCATTTTAAGGGCCACGAGATGACCGGATTTGGCGGCACCATCAAAAATATCGGTATGGGCTCCGGCTCCAGAGCTGGTAAGATGGAGCAGCACTGTGATGGAAAACCAAGCGTTGACCAGTCCCTGTGTGTAGGCTGCGGTGCCTGCGGACGGATCTGTGCCCATGGCGCTCCGGTGATCAAAGACCGGAAAGCCACTATTGACCATGACAAATGCGTAGGCTGCGGACGGTGTCTGGCTGTCTGCCCGAAGGATGCCATTGCAGCGGATTATAATGATTCCCTGAAGGTGTTAAACTGCAAGATGGCAGAGTACAGCCTGGCAGTCTGCAAGGATCGTCCATGCTTCCATGTGTCCCTGATCTGTGATGTGTCTCCGAACTGTGACTGTCATCCAGAAAATGATATTCCGATTATTCCGAATATCGGCATGCTGGCTTCCTTTGACCCGGTTGCCTTAGACCAGGCCTGCGCCGATCTCTGTAATCAGCAGACCCCGGTCGCATCCAGTATTCTTGGAGAGAATATCAAGGCTCATGGCAATCACGAGGGCCATGATCATTTCCACATGGTACATCCAGATACCGAGTGGAGAACCTGTATCGAGCATGCAGTGAAGATTGGTCTGGGAACCGACCAGTATGAAATGGTAAGAATTTAATAAATCACGATAACAAAAGAGAAAGCTCATCCTGTGGAAGAAAATCAAAATCCACAGGGTGGGCTTTTTATGTCATAGGAAACTTCGTCCTATGACATAAAAACGCTCCGCGGGATGCGCACTCGCGCGAAGAAGAAATATGTCGCAAGCGACCGCGCTCGGCGCGAGAATGTGCCAAGGCACATTCTTTTTCATGTTTGGAACCTGGACCAGAATGGAGGAAACGATGAGAAAGCATGGAAAAATACGAACCCTTCATAGGGCAGTTCTGATCTTTCTGGCTGCCCTTAGCCTGATAAGCGGCAGCATACTTGCAGACCTATGCACAGAACGGCTAGAGGAACAGAAACAGGAGATCCAGAAACAGGAGCAGGAGATTCAGAAACAGGAACAATTAGCAGAGCTTGTCAAGGAATCCTCAAAAATATCTCCAATAGACTTTGCATATCTTATATCATGCAATCCGGATACAGCTGCCTGGCTTTACATCCCGGAAACGAACATAGATTATCCGGTGGTTCAGGGTAAGGACAATGAAACCTATATGACCAGAAATTTTTATGGAGAGGAGGCCCCAAGCGGTACGATTTTCCTGGATTACCAGTCAACAATCCGGCAGAAAAACTATGTTTTCTACGGCCATAACATGAAAAATGGCACGATGTTCCGTGATATTGCCCGTTACAGTGAGAAAACCTATTTTGATACCCACCGTCAGATCTGGCTCTATACTCCACAGGAAATCCTGGAACTGGAAGCGGTGGAATGGTTCAGCGCACCCAATTCCCGGGAGCTGCGGGAACAGTGCCTGACAGAACAGACGAAAGGAACCTATGTTTTTGTTACCTGCAGCTATGATGGCAAGGATAACCGGGGGATTTTGTGGGCACGTGAAGTATCACGAGTGGAATTGCCAAACAAAAAAAGTTATGGTATGATATTGTTCGGAATTGATGAAAACAAATCAAGCATTGTTGATAGAAAGCAAGGAAAGAGTAACCTTCAGGCAGGCGGATAGATCCCGGAAAACGGAATATCGGATAGAACTGCAGGAGCGTTACAGGAGGATGATATTATGGGAAAATATTTTGGAACTGATGGTTTCCGTGGAGAGGCAAATGTAACCCTGACCGTGGAGCACGCATACAAGGTAGGCCGTTTTTTAGGCTGGTATTATGGACAGAAAACACCTGGCGAGAAATGCCGTATCGTTATTGGTAAAGATACAAGAAGAAGCAGCTATATGTTTGAGTATTCCCTGGTGGCTGGTCTGACCGCTTCCGGCGCAGATGTTTACCTGCTCCATGTCACCACGACCCCAAGTGTGTCATATGTGGTCCGTACCGAGGATTTTCACTGTGGAATCATGATCTCAGCCAGCCATAACCCATACTATGATAATGGAATCAAGGTCATCAATGAGAAGGGCGAGAAGCTGGAAGAGAGCGTCATCGAGAAGATCGAGAGCTATTTAGATGGTGAGAGCGGTGAGATCCCATTTGCAACGAAGGAAAACATTGGCCGTACTGTGGACTTTGCAGCAGGAAGAAACCGTTACATCGGCTATCTGATCTCCATCGCTACCCGTTCCTTTAAGAACAAGAAGGTGGGATTAGACTGTGCCAACGGAAGCGCATCTGCCATTGCGAAGAATGTATTCGATGCTCTAGGCGCTGAGACATATGTCATCAACAATGAGCCAAATGGCTTAAATATCAACACAGACTGTGGCTCCACCCATATCCATGTACTGCAGGATTTCGTAAAGAAGAATCATTTAGATGTGGGATTTGCGTATGATGGTGACGCAGACCGCTGTATCGCAGTGGATGAAAATGGTGAAGTGGTTGACGGTGACAGGATCATGTATGTCTGCGGCAAATATATGAAGGAACAGGGAAGCCTGGTCAATAATACCATTGTGACGACTATCATGTCGAACTTCGGTCTCTATAAGGCTCTGGACAGAGAGGGCATTGCCTATGAGAAAACAGCCGTAGGTGACAAATATGTATACGAAAATATGTCCGCTAACGGTCATTGTCTCGGCGGTGAGCAGTCCGGTCATATCATTTTCAGCAAGAACGCAACCACCGGAGACGGTATTCTGACATCCTTAAAGGTGATGGAGGCCATGCTGGAGAAGAAACAGTCCTTAGGCAAGCTGGCTTCTGAGGTGGAGATCTTCCCACAGGTATTAAAAAATGTGAAAGTAAAGGACAAAAAAGCAGCACAGGATGATGCGGCTGTACAGGCAGAGGTGGCGAAGGTGACAGAGAGCCTTGGCGATGATGGAAGAATCCTTCTGCGTCAGTCAGGAACGGAACCGGTAGTCCGCGTTATGGTTGAGGCGCCGAGTCTGGAGATCTGTGAGAAATATGTAGATCAGGTCATCCAGGTCATGAAAACCCAGGGGCACGTTCTGTAACCTGATATGGAATATGGCATAGTTTTTAGAAAAAATGATTAGAAAAAATGATCTGACAGACCATTTTGTGTCTTGAAACCATCTTTTAGATATGCTATACTATAGGAACTATTTTGTAACGCTTCACCGCGTTACCAATTCTAAAGCAAAGGGATGATGAAGATGGGGTTAGACCTGTAAAAGCGAAGATGTACATTATCTACAAGTATAGCGTGATTTACCGACTCCAAAGCCTGGTCCTATGCTGACAAGGTCAGCGCACACAGGTATATGATTCATAACAAAAACAAACACTAAAGCAAAATTCAGGAGGAAGTTATCATGTTAAATTATCGGAGATATAAAAGAGTACCAGTAGTGAATTTTCCAGAGAGAACCTGGCCGGACAAGGAGATCATGAAAGCGCCGATCTGGTGCAGTGTAGACCTTCGTGACGGCAACCAGGCATTGGTAGAGCCAATGGTGGTAGAGGAGAAGATCGAGTTCTTCAATATGCTGATCAAATTAGGCTTCAAGGAGATTGAGATCGGTTTCCCGGCTGCGTCCCAGATTGAGTATGATTTCTTAAGACAGTTAGTAGAGCGCCGCATGATTCCTGATGACGTAAGAGTGCAGGTTCTGGTACAGTGCAGAGAGCATCTGATCAAGAGAACCTTTGAAGCGATCCAGGGCATCAAGAATGTGGTGGTTCATATTTACAATTCCACATCCACACTGCAGCGTGATGTGGTATTCCATAAAGGGAAAGATGAGATCACCCAGATCGCGATCGAGGGTACCAAGCTGGTAAAGAAATATGCAGAGAATTTTGATGGCAACATCGTATTAGAGTATTCTCCGGAGAGCTTTACTGGAACAGAATTAGATTATGCATTAGAGATCTGCACGGCAGTTCAGGATACCTGGGGTGCCACTAAGGAGAATCCGATCATTATCAACCTGCCATCTACCGTTGAGATGAACACACCGAACGTCTATGCAGATCAGATCGAATGGATGAACACCCATTTCAAGAACCGTGAAAGCATCATTTTAAGCGTCCATCCTCACAATGACCGTGGTACCGGTGTTGCAGCAACGGAACTGGCATTATTAGCAGGTGCTGACCGTGTTGAGGGTACTTTGTTCGGCAACGGCGAGCGTACCGGTAATGTCGATATTCTGACCTTGGCTTATAACATGTTCTCCCAGGGCATCAATCCGGAGCTGGAGATCGAGAATATTCGTGAGATCGCAGAGGTTTACGAGCGCTGCACCAAGATGGATATTCCGGAGAGACACCCATATGCCGGTAAGCTGGTATTTACTGCATTCTCCGGTTCTCATCAGGATGCTATCAATAAGGGTATGCAGGCTCTTAAAGAACGCAACAGCCAGTACTGGGAGGTTCCATATCTGCCGATCGATCCAAGCGATATCGGAAGAGAGTATGAGCCGATCGTCCGTATTAACAGCCAGTCCGGCAAAGGCGGCGTAGCCTTTGTTATGGATACCTTCTTTGGCTTCAAGCTGCCGAAGGGTATGCACAAGGAGTTTGCAGACATCATTCAGGCGATTGCAGAGAAGCAGGGCGAGGTTGCACCGGAGCAGATCATGGAGCAGTTCCGCCTCAATTATACAGAGCGCAAAGAGCCGATCCACTTCCGCAAGTGTCAGATCCACGACACCGAGACAGCAGACGGCGATTTCGCTACACTGGTTACAGTTACTTACACCAACCATGGAATTGAGAAGACCTTCGAAGGTATCGGTAATGGACCGATCGATGCGATGCAGAAGGGTCTGGAGAAAGAGCTCGGCATCGAGATCCGCGTACTGGATTACAGCGAGCATGCATTGACATCCGGTTCCGGAGCAGAGGCGGCTTCTTATATCCATCTGATGGATGTGAAGAGTGGAAAGGTTACCTACGGTGTTGGCATCAGCTCCAACATCACAAGAGCGTCCTTCCGTGGTATCTTCAGTGCAGTGAACAGACTGTTTTACTAATAAAAAAGCCACTGACAGTTTCAGATATGAGAAATCATATGAGAAACTGCCAGTGGCTTTTTTGTATCATAGGAAACTTCGTCCTATGACACAAAAACACTCCGCGGGATGCGCATTCTTTCTTATGAATTACCTTGGCCCACCAGTCTGTCCGGGAGTCAGATTACTGTAAGAAGAACTGCCAGAACTGCCGGAGGAGGAAGAACCTCCTGGTGCAGATGAACTGCTGGAAGATGGACTGCCAGAGGAGGAAGAGCCTCCCGGTGCTGACGAACTACCGGAAGATGGAGTGCTGGAGGAAGAGCCTCCTGGGCCTGTCGTTCCGTCACTTACTACGGTAGTAGCACTAGAATTGCCGGGTGTTGTGGTCGTAGTATTAGGACTGGAGCTGTTTCCATTCGCAATATATGCGCCATCTGAACCAAAGCTATAAGAAACGCCATCAATGGTCAGGGTCTTGTTGGCTGCCATCTTGCCGGAATCCGATGGATTTAAGTAATAATACTTACCATTCAGGTTCAGCCATCCGGTTAGCATATGTCCGGACTCATTAAAATAATACCAGGCATTCTCGATCTGTTTCCAGCCTCTGGACATGGCGCCGGAGTTTGGATTCATATAATACTTATTGGTTCCATCACTGAGCCATCCAGTCATCATCTTACCATCTGTATTCAAATAGTAGTAGATATCATTGATCTTCTGCCATCCAGTCATCATCTTGGCGTCAGAGCCGAAATAATACCAGCTGTTATTGATCTGCTTCCACCCGATCACCACCTTACCGGAAGCGTCTGCATAGAACCAGCCATTATCCATCTGCCACCAGCCGGTAGCCATAGCACCGCTGCTCTTTAGATAATAATAATCATTACCGATCTTTAACCATCCGGTGACCATCGTACCATTTTCATATAAATAGTAAAATTTGCCCTGATCTGTGATCCAGCTGCTGGCCACCATAGTTCCATCAGGACGGAAAAAATACCACTTGTTGTCGATCTTTTTCCAGCCTGTGGTCATCTTCCCTGAGGACTGATCCATATAATAGTAAGCCCCATCGGAGGTTCCCAGCCATCCTTTGCGGAGATTGCCGCTGCTGTCATAATAAACCCACTGGTTGTCTACTTTATTCCAACCGGTAGCAGCCATGGAAGGAACGGTAGAAGCCAGGGTCATCACCCCGAGGAAGCCTGCAAAAAGCATCGCTTTCAGATGTTTCCGATTGATCATAATCACCCTCCTACTGAAAAGTTACACATTTCCTATAAAATCAGCATCCGGTATCAGAGGGATCAAAAGCTTTTGATCCCAACATCATTTTGATGCAGTTATAAGCCTTTGTAACAATAACGTTTCTCTAAGTATAGCATACCTGCCATAAAAATTGTAGGAAAAAGTCCTGTAAAATTCTTACAACTTTCAGTCCCGAAGTGTGACTGGTCATGGTATCCTAATGGATCTGTTCATGGAGACGGCGGTAATACCGTTTCGCATAGCGGTACATGATGATCGTATATTCACCAAATTCCTCACCAAGCTCGCTTTTATAAACAGCCCATAAACTCCATAGGAATCCGCCAAGAGCCACATAAGAATAGATCACAGTCCGTTCTTCCTCTGTCGGCTCCCGATGCAGGTAAATGTGGATCAGCCGATCCATCTGTTCCTCGTTCAGATAGGAATAGATTCCGCACATGGCAACATCGATCAGCGGATCGCACATGCCGCAGTATTCCCAGTCGATCAATTTCAGATCTCCATCTGGAAGAAACAGAAAATTATCGACATTGCTGTCAATATGGGCAATGGTCTTCGGACGGTTCAGGGCATCCAGATGGTCCATCAGCGTATTCATCCGGTCTTTTACGACTTCATAGTCCTCAAATGGGATACCGCCGTGTTTGATGCACAGATTTTCATAAAATGCGATCCGTTCCCGGATATCAAAGGAATGCTTCAGCTGGATTCCGGACTGATGGAGCTTTGTCACCAGATCCATGCATTGCTGCATATCCGATTCCTTGTGGACATCTGCATTTCTGGAATTTTCATAATATTCTGTGATCTTATAGCCGGTATCACGGTTAAAATAGATCACATGCTCTGTAATTCCAAGATTCGCCACTGCCTCCAGCACATCTCCCTCCTGATGACGGTTGATCAGCAGTCCTGTACCGGGACCTGGAACCCTGCAGATATAAGATTTGCCATGAACCTGGAACAAGAATGATTTATTCGTCATTCCGGACTTTAAACAGTGGATATTGTGAATCTCTGATTCCGGGATCTGGAAAACAGAAGAAATCAGTTCCATGGCCTGGTTATTGGAATGGTTCTGATAGCTTTCATCAAATACCCGAAGCTCTTCCAGATTTTCAAATTCATATACCTGATCAGAAGGCTGACGGTTGATGTCCATCTCCATGTGCTCTGCCAGGCTTAATACCGCATCCGCAGACTGGCTGCCAATGCTGGTAATCCCGGCTTCCTTTATGCGCTTTCTTGCAGTGCCATTTAACAGCTCCATCATGACATTTTCCCAATAAAACTGCTCTGTGCCCGGAAGCGTGTAGTACACCTCCAGAATTGGAAGAAACGCAGCAAGCCACTGGGATGACATATAGACAGGTCCATACATCACATAGCAGTCATGTCCGCCGATTTCCACGTTCTGGATACGTCCCTTTTTATTATAAGAAAGACTCCATTCAGAAGTATCCCCTTCCTTATAGACAGAAGAATACCAGGCGCCGCATTCATAAGTGTGGTACATATTTTCACGCATCCAGTTATCCGAAGAGAGAAGATACATATTTTTCCCCTCCAGGACCTTTCTGGCCCGGTAAACGGTCGTCAGAGTATTTTTATTAGAATATTCCGGATTGTAGAGCAGTTTCACATCATATTTATCAATCAGATATTCAAATTTCTCTTTCAGGTATCCGACAACAATGGTAATGTTGTGGATTCCTACTTCATGGAGCTGACGGATCTGGCGCTCGATCATCCGTTCCCCAAATACCTCCAGAAGTCCCTTCGGAGTTTCAAATGTCAACGGCACAAACCGGGAACCAAATCCAGCAGCAATGATCACCGCTCCGTCTACCTTAAATGGTTCCATAAATTTCATACCATCCTCAGTCACCTGATAATGGTTATCATCCATTACTTCTATATAATGAAGTGCCAGACATTCCTTCACCAGTTGGTTCACCGTCCCAAGAGAAAGCTCCAGTCTCTGAGCCATCTCCCTCTGTGTGATCTCAGCCTGTTCCAGGATACTGCGGCAGATCAGTGCGTATCTGTTCATAAATGCCTCCGTTCAAAAATAATTGATTTGTAAAAGATATGAACATTATAACACGGAACGTTTTGCGTGACAATTCCCCTTAAAATAATCTTTGTATTTACTTTCGTACAATCTAAGAAAGAATGCTGGTTTCTGTAAGATTTCTGTAAGAAAATGAACAGAGAAAGTTTATAGCATTTTGCTCGGAAGTATATTATACTAACGTTGTGATTGAGAGATGGTACGAAATACCTGAGATCACAGCATTTAACAGGGTTTGTAATTCCTACAAAAAATGTTAAAAAAGTGTTGCAGATTCCAGAGTTTAGTAGTACAATTACCTCGTAATGCAATTTTAGGATTTTCAAAAGGAAAATTCAAAACAGGAAAAGGAGAGTGCATTTATTATGAGAAAGCAGACAAAATTAGTTGCAGTTCTTTCTGCAGCATCTCTGTTAGCTATCGGTGCTTCCATGACCTCTTTCGCTAAAGGCTGGACTGAGGAGAATGGCGAGTGGGTTTACTTAGATAGCGACGGCGAGAGAGTAACTCAGGAGTGGAAAAAATCCGGTTCTAACTACTACTGGTTAGACGAGAACGGTGTTATGGCTACAAGCCAGATCGTTGATGATGATGATAATACCTACTATGTAAATGAGTATGGTGTTAGAGCTAAAAATCAGTGGATCTCCGTTGAGAACGAGGATGATGCTGATGTTAACGGTGAAGAAGTAGATACTCTGTGGTACTACTTTGGCGACAACGGTAAAGCTTATAAAGCTGATACTGATAATCTGAAAAAGAAAACTTGTCCAGACGCTACAGGTTCCAGAACATATTTCTTCGATTCCGAAGGCCATATGGTAAGTGGTTGGGTTGATTATGAGAATGATACCTACTACTGTGGTACTGAGAACGAAGGTTGGGCTTATACTGGATGGCAGTATCTTGAGCCAGATGATGATCTGAATAGCAGCGATTACGATGATCAGGAATGGTTCAACTTCAAGTCCTCTGGTAAGGCAAGAAAAAATGCTACTTGGTATAGCAAGGGCAGATACTACACATTTGATGATAATGGTGTTATGACCAGCGATTGGTATGATCTGGCAGTTGCTTCTAACACTAACGGTGTAGCTACTGGTACTAACGGTGGCGAGAATGCTTACACATCTGAGGATGGATCTAAGGGTACTGGCTGGGTTTACACTGAGAACGCAGCTGAGACTGATTCTTACTGGTACTATCTGGTAAGCTTCAAAGATGCTAACGGTATTGTTCGTAATATTCCATTCAACTCTCAGTCTGGCGATGACATGATGAGAGCAAAAGTTATCAAGGGCAAGACTTATATCTTCAATGCTGATGGTACAATGGAAGATGGCCGTGTAATCCTGGGTTATAATACTCCAAATGATTACAAGGGTGGTGCAGTTTCCAAGGCGCTGACTGCTGGTGTTTACTACTTCAACGAGTCTGATGGTTCTTCCAATGGTCAGATGGTAACTGGTAAGACTACTGTTACTAAAGATGGTGAAGATTACTACTACTACTTCGATAAGACTACAGGTCGCGCTGTTACTGATATCGTTAAAGACGGTGTTGTATATGGCCATGACGGTGAGAGAATCGATGCTGAGGATGGCAACACCAACGCAATCGTAACTCTTGATCATGATACTTACTACAACAAGAAAGTTAACGGTACAACTTGCGAGTACATCAAAGCTGGTAGCCGTGTTATCGTAAGCTCTACTGGTAAACTGAGAACTTCCGGTACTGTTAAAGTTGACGGTGTTAAGTGCCAGGTAAATGCATCTGCTGATGGTAACTGGAACGTTGCTGAGGATGTTGAGTAATTAATTTTTTCAACTACAGTAAAAAAGGGACTGTGAAAAAACATAGCCTATAAAAAAGAAGGACCAAGGGTTCATAATGAATCCAAGGTCCTTTTTTTTAGGGCAGGGTCCTGTTCTCCATTGAGGAGTTTTTTGTTGATCCGAAAAACGGAACTTTGGAGAACAAATAAACCACCTGCTCTGCGGGTG